>Ga0210003_1000747_pt1 | contig 29529 bp, 42 predicted proteins | sample LantaG_FD_182804 | JGI IMG/M metagenome (GOLD analysis project Ga0210003, IMG submission 182804) | Deep subsurface microbial communities from Baltic Sea to uncover new lineages of life (NeLLi) - Landsort_02402 metaG (SPAdes) (version 2) | ecosystem: Environmental > Aquatic > Marine > Oceanic >... | reverse complement strand
AGAAGTAGAATGGCTGTGAGTAAGATAGCAACTTTTATCGACGTGATGGATACGCTTCCAATGGAAGAGTTGCGAGATATTCTTTTACGCCCCCGGCCTGTCACACCAGACATGTTTACGTGCATGGTGTCGTGGTTGGGAAAAACTGAAGCACCCACACGATGCGTGATGGAGCGTGTCATGGTAATCTGTGGTGCATTTCCAACAATCAGTGAAGCCCGACGAAAGATTAAACAAGGCGGGGTAAAATGGAACGGCGAACCTGTCAGAGATGCTAAAATGATGCCAGATTGGATTTGGCCGGGTTGGGGTATTTTGGCTCTTGGTAAAAAACAACATTGGCTTGTGATTGGAAAAAAGCATGATGAGCAGACGAAAACGACGACCGCCGAAGCAACAAGCCTCGGGCTTCCGACCGGTGAAGTTAGTAGGCCGATCAGATAATCAAGTTGAGTATATACGGAGTATTGCTGATAATGATATCGTCTTATGTTCAGGACCGCCAGGAAGTGGGAAAACTCATATCGCTGTCGGTTCCGCCATCAAAGCCTTGCGTTCCGGAGCCGTCGAGAAAGTCATTCTCACAAGACCAGTTGTCGAGGTTGGCAATAGCATCGGCTATCTCCCGGGTAACGTCGAGGATAAAGTTGGCCCGTATCTGATTCCGTTATTTGACGAGTTGGATTACTACGTTGAACACAAGTACGTGAGTAAGTTGATGGCAGACGGTCGACTTGAAATCTGCCCGTTGTCAATGATGCGAGGTAGAACGTTTGTTAATACGTGTGTGATTTTGGACGAGGCTCAAAATGCGGTCACGGGGGAATTACGAATGTTCCTCACACGTATTGGTCCGTCTTCAAAACTAATCCTAACTGGAGATTTACTCCAATCCGATCTTCCAGAACGAGCACAGGGTGCCTTCCTAGCCTGTTTAGACAAATTACAAGGTCTGGAAGGTGTGTCAGTCCTTAGTTTGGCTGACGAGGATATTGTCCGTCATCCACTTATCTGTGAAATAGAGCGAAGGTTAAAGTAATATGAATTACCCGAATGACATGTTTGTCCGGACGATTGACTTTGCAGCGTTGAAGCCAACTGTGACTGAGGCAGATGTACGGAACGAGGCAAGATATGCGAGAGAAATGAATTTCGCATCGCTATGCACGTACCCTCAATACATGAAGGCCGCCGCTGAAGAGTTAGAAGGCAGTCAAGTTGCACCAAGTGCTGTAATTGGTTTTCCATTGGGTAATTTTCCCGCCTTTGTAAAAGTTCGGGAAGCTGAATTCGCATTGCAACAAGGGGCTCGCGAATTAGACATGGTCATGAATCTCGCTTCTTTTGCTACTGAAGATTATGGCTATGTCAAATCTGAGATTTGGGAACTTGCTCAACTAACCCATGCACATGAAGCGATCCTCAAAGTCATTATTGAGACCTGCTACTGGAATACGCAACAGACCTTGATGGCTTGTTTTCTTGCGAAAGAAGGTGGTGCAGACTACGTGAAGACTTCCACTGGGTTCGGGTCAGCGGGTGCCGATTGGTACCAGACTAACGTAATGATTTTGAATGTGGGAGATTCTATGGGTGTTAAAGCAAGTGGCGGTATTAAAACCAGGGAGCAAGCCGAAGAGTTTATTAGGATGGGATGTTCTCGACTCGGTATTGGTTCCGCAATCAAGGAGATCATGAAATGAATCGACTAAAATTCAATCGTGGTTATCTCTGTGGTGCGATGGACCGTGTTCGTGATGGTGGCGTTGGGTGGCGTGCAACAATTCAGGAAGAATTAGGCGACCTCGAAGTTCTGTGGCTTGATCCAACGAACAAGCCTATTAACCTGGGTATAGAAGATTTAGAGAACCGACAGTACCGACATAAGTGTAAAGATGATCAGAACTGGGAGGCTGTGCGAAATGATATGCGGATTATTCGATCCGTCGATCTTCGGATGGTTGATATTTCTGATTTCCTCGTCGTAAACTTGGATGCGGATGTTCACGCTTGCGGTACGTACGAAGAATTGTTTCTGGCGAATCGCCAGAAGAAACCCATTATTGTTCATGTGGAACAAGGTAAGCAGACATGCCCTGATTGGTTGTTTGGAACTATTCCGCACGAAATGATATTTTCAACCTGGCCTCAAGTACATGAGTATTTGCGACACGTCGCTCACGACCCCGTGATCGAAGATTTTCGTCGTTGGTACTTCTTCAATTTTAACCTTATGAGGGAATAATGAGAAACAAAGTTATCGTAGCAACATGTGTAATTACAGCCTTTCTGGTAGGTGGCTGGGTGGGACAGTTTACGGCTTTTGTTAGTCCTCCAGGTATTGTCCAGGGGCCTAATCATCCGATTACGGCGTATGGATCGAACGATTATGAAGTTCTGGTAGAGAATCTTGGAGAACAAGTTCGGGTAACAGAAGAATTGAGCGCTCTGCAAGAACAGAAGATTCAGAAGTTACAACAACAAATCGAGATTCTCGATAACGCGGGACTACGCTCTTGCGACTATTTGAGTCGCGTACAGGCCGATCTAGTAACATTGCAAAGGACACTGAAGGCGGCAACTCTGGCCGATGTAGATATCGAGAAGGTTCGTGAAATGCTAAATATCTTGGAACGGAACGTACAGGACGCTGTTCATGATGTTAAAACAATCTTCCTGTCAACGCCAGTATACAAAGTTAGAGTGCCCGCCGTAAACGAGGTAACTGGACGGTACCATTACCGAGGGCGGACTAATAGATTCTTCCGGAGGTCCATTGGATGAGCAGTGTAATGAAAGTATCGTGTGTTTGGGCTCTTGTCTGTATTGTCTTAGTGTCGGTGGGTGGGATGCTTCATCTTAACACCAGTCGCACTGTGACCGAAGACACTAATTGCTGGTTGAGTCTAGCTAATAAGACGTTGGACGCGGCGTTTGAAAATGAGCAAGCTTTGATGGCTGTGGCTAAAAAGCAGGAAGCACTCATGGCTATTGCCACCAAGGTTATAGTGGCCCAGTCCCAAGAGTTAGATACGCGGGCAGAAGCCAGTGAGCAATGTTATGATGAATCCCTTATACTACGTCAGTACTGTACGGATGTGGGGGTACTAATTGAGCGAGCGGGGCCTGGGGTATACGATGAAGAACTTCAGGCTGCTGTCGGAGTGTTATGCGAGAGTTCGCAAAACATGGTGCATAGTTTGTACGATATCGTTATGACCGATTATATCAATCCTAATTCTGAAGTCCCTGTGGAGCCTGAACTATGAAAGTTTTGACTTGGTTATTGATTATAGGAATAGCTGCCCTTCTGTCTGTTTACCCAATAATTGAAGTATGGTTTTGGCTGTTGGGAATTGTAGTTAATGATTGAAGGGTGGTGTCCTGGACGCCAAGCGACCGGGAGCGCGCAACACCACCCGTAGGGCACTTAGCTCAGTTGATAGAGCACTATGTTTACACCGTAGAAGTCACTGGTTACGAAAAGTTTAGAGCCCAGGGAAAGCTTTGGAAAGCAAATCGTGTAGCATGTTATCTTCATTACCAGCAAGACCTTAGACTAAAGGTGAAGTGATGAGTAGAAGTACTCAAGCTCAGAGTTTCAACATTGACAATGCGAAATTGAAACAAGTCGGGCCGTGGGAGATTAACCAAACGCATCAAGTTGATTGCCTTTTAGCCTTGAGTCAGATGCCCGATGACTGTGTTGATCTAATCGTCACGTCCCCGCCCTACTGGGGGCAACGTGGTACGAAAGGACTTGGCTTGGAGGCTGATCCACGTGAATATATCGAAAATCTAGTGGAAATAATTTCTGAGGCGTTTCGCTGTCTAAAGCCGAGCGGTACTTTGTGGTTGAATATTGGTGATTCGTACAACACGCCTATCAACTGGCGTGAAGATGACAGTTATATTTACAGTACGCTTGGCAAAGAGAGATCGGGATTAGATCGCTCGAATTCTGCTTACACGAAGAAACGTGGTAGACGGAAAGCCTTCATTGACAAGACGGTGGGTTGGTTACAGTACGGAAATCTTTTGGCCATTCCACTTCGCGTTGTTATTGCATTAACAGAGCGAGGATTCCTTTATCGCGGTGAAATTATTTGGAAGAAAAGCCGCCCGATGCCCGAAGGTCGATGTCGTCGTCCACATCGTCACCATGAGGGCATTTATATCCTAGCAAAACATGAACAACATAATTTTCAAATCAAGCCACCAGTACCATCTGTTTGGGAATTAACGCAGACACCAAATAAAACGTCGCACTGTTCAACGTTTCCACTTGATCTACCGTTTAGATGTATTGAGGCTGGTGGTATAGAAGGAATCGGGCTAGTGCTTGACCCTTTTATGGGCAGCGGAACAACCGCTGAGGCAGCAAGTAAGTTGGGACATAATTTCATTGGTTTTGAATTGAGTGGTGAGAATTGTGAATTGGCCAATAAACGTCTAAAATCAAAGGTGAAGTGATGAGTAGAAGTACCCAATGGATTGGCCTGACAACCAGGGCTACCATGTTCGCGATGACTTTGAAAAGACAACCATCTGACAAGCATACAGGCTGAGTTTGATTATGATTCTGGAGTTTTTTGGATATAATTTCAGAAAACACTAGAAAACACTTGACACGGAGGTTGTTTTAGACTATACTTAATATAGAGAGTCGAAGATTTATGGTAACAGAATTAACCGGGGGACGAAAATGAGAGTTTTTGCGATTACTTTACTGGTGGTAGCATTGGTAGCAACGGCATTTTATGCCGTTGATATAAGGGCAAAGAACCTGGATATGCTTCTATCAACAAATGCGTTAGCCTCGCAAGTGGAAGTTTTGACCGGGGTTACGGTTGAGCGAAGTCGTGAGATGACTTGTCTACAAGCCAGACTCGATCAGGCTGTCACGGAGGCAGATGCTAATTTGATGCGAGTGACCTCGGGCTTTCATGTTCAAGAAATGGAGCTTGTTGAGAAGTGTCGTGTAATGACACAGCATGTAGCCTGCATGGAGGTTCTTTTAACGGAAACGGAGGCCAATTTGACGCGATTGACCTCGGGGTTTCATGTTCGAGAAACAGAGCTTGTTGAGAAGTGTCGTGTACTGACTCAGCATGTAGTCGATATGGAACGAGAACTTGACAGATTGAGTCTTAATCAATTGCCCCCTACCTTCATTGAAGCCCAACGACCTGGCGCGATTACGCAATATTTTACGCGCGGCGATTTTACTTACCAGATGACAACTACTAATTTCTTGACAGAGAATGAAGGCTTTTATGGGATTTTGACTCGCGATGGTAAAACTCTGACTGGTCCGGATACGTGGGGTGTCACACGACCGACTATAGAGACTCCGTGGGGGCATATGACATGGTATGGAAATCCCGATGATCGTAAGCATCCTTGGGATGTTTGTGGGTGGATAATAGTTCTCGATGATAATAAGGAGGTTGCATCGTGGTGAAGATACTTACCGTTATGACAACGTTGCTGATAGTAGTGGGGGTGGCCTTGATGGGTCATTACTTGGGAACTGAACTCGCTACTAGGGATATTCAGCTTGCGAACATGACGGCGGAACTTGAACAACGGGGTACCTGTGAAGGGGAATTTACCAACCAGCTAGCTAAGCTTGCTGACGAGAACGCTAAGCTTGTTGACGAGAATAATCAACTCACTGATGAAAAAGAGCGAGCACTGGAACAGGCGACATACGCAACGTTGGAGGCTGAAAACCTTCAACGGGAAATCGACCAACTGTACTACAACCAATTGCCCACTACGTTCGTTGAAAGCAGACGACCGGGTGAAGTTATTCAAGTATTCATTGATTCCGAATTTGAATACCGGGTAACCACCGTAAATGCAGGCTCAAAGAGTCAAGGATTCGAGGGAGAATTGTTTAACCACAATGAACCTGTTATCGGACCAGAGACATGGGTAGGCGAAAGACTGACTATTGAGACTCCGTGGGGCACAATGGAGTGGTTGGGCAACCCGGAGAGGCGATCAGTACCTTGGCAGCCTGTTGGCTGGCGGATAGTTTTTGACGGGAACAAGGTTACCATTTATCAATCACGAAACATGGGGCCGCTGGCTTAGGGTTATCCGGCTAAGATATCCCCCTAAGCTATCAACTTGCCCCTTTTTACAACTTGTACAGGGCCGCTGAGATAGGGTTATTTTAATGTCAACAATATCCCCTGTCTTCGACAACTCGCCCTCTTTAAGCTTAGTCGGGTCGAAGAATGATCGTTATCAAATTACGTTTTGAAAAAACCACGGTCCTTCATCCCTTACCCGACGTATTACGTGCGGTAGTGTAATGGCAGCACGCGAAACGCGATTACCAGCCTCTTGCCTTTCCGGGCCGATTGGAAATCGTTACAGGTATACGGAACCCGTAGTCTAGGTTCAAATCCTAGCCGCACGACTTATTTAGGTGCTGTAGCTCAATTGGAAGAGCGCGAAAACACGATTATCAACCACTTGCCTTTCCAGGCCGAATGACAATCGTTATTGGCAATTAACCACGAGGTTCTAGGTTCGAGTCCTAGTAGCACCGCTTGTAACTAGTTTTCCCTGTTCTTTGAAGGGTCTTTTATCCGATGACGAACTATGCAAAATTGTTGATCGCCAACCAGTCCGAACCAATATTTGGTCGGGAAGAGGGTATGACTAAGAACGCGGCGGGAGGCTATGTGTTCAAGATCAACCCCATGACAGCCCTGGAACGATTCTTAATTCTGGGTTGCGAGGGTGGTACGTATTACGTCGGTGACCGTGGAATGGCCAAGGGTGCGGCTGCTATCGTTTTGGAATGTGGGCGAAAGTCCCCGAATCTGACGGTAGAAACAATCCTCGATATCAGTAGGAATTTTCGAGCGATTAAGCCTGACCCGAGCATTTTTGCGTTGGCCTTGCTGGCTGGACAAACCGGTTCCGAATTCGATACGGCTCGACGTTTGGCTCTTGAAGCCATGCCGACCGTTTGTCGAACAGGTACGCACTTGTTTCAGTTCGTTAGCCAGGTCACGGAATTCCGTGGTTGGGGGCGAGGTCTGCGTAATGCAGTCTCGAAGTGGTATACTGACAAGACTCCGCGAGACGTTCTGTATCAGGCGTCTAAGTATCAGGCTCGTGAAGGTTGGACGCATCGCGATGTACTGCGGTGTGCGCACCCGGTTGACCCGTCTATGAATCCGGTGTTCCGATACATCGTCAAAGGTGACTACACCGACGAAACGGTTCAAACTGGGTTGGATGATCGCGACCTTGCTTACATCGGAGCGATTGAAACAGTCAAGCAGACGACTGATGAGCGATTGATTCTGCGGATGATTCGCGAACAGGGGTTGGTGCGAGAGCACATTCCGACCAATTGGCTTAACAACCCTGCGGTTTGGGAAGCCCTTCTTGAACGAATGCCGTTGATGGCCATGGTGCGTAACCTTGGTAAAATGAGTACAGTAGGACTGTTGGCTCCAATGTCAGAAGGCGCTAAGACTGTCTGTGGTAGACTGCGAGACTCTGAGTACATTCGACGTGGTAGGATGCACCCCTTCGGGCTGCTGTTGGCTCAGACGACTTATTCGGCTGGTCAGGGCTTCCGAGGTCATTTGACTTGGAACACCGTACCACAGGTAGTAGATGCGTTGCAGGACGCCTTCTACGGGGCCTTTGAGTACGTTGAACCGACTGGCAAGAACTTCCTACTGGGTTTGGACATATCAGGCTCAATGGGTTTCCGAGGTTTCGAGTATATGGGTTCGATTAACAACACCCATATCAAAGCGTATCAGGCGGCTGCCTGTATGGCTCTGGTGCAGATGCAGACGGAAGAATGGTGCTATCCTGTAGCCTTCTCGGCACCTCCCCGTAGTAGTCGTGGGTGGAACTATGGTATCGAGCCCATGACTGGGTTCTCTAAGGCAAAGCGTTTGGATGACGCTGTGAATGAAATGATGAAGTATCCGGTCGGTGGAACCGACTGTTCTTTGCCGATGATTTATGCTACTGAGAACAAGTTGCCAGTAGACACGTTCATTATCTACACGGATAATGAAACGTGGGCTGGGAAGGTTCATCCGTCGAAGGCTCTGGAAAATTATCGTCAGGCAATGGGTCGTGACGCGAAGCTCATCGTGTGTGCGATGACAGCGACAAATTACAGCGTTGCTGATCCTAGCGATTCTGGTATGTTGGATATCGTCGGGTTTGATGCAAGTTGCCCGAAGATTATCACTGAATTTTCGCGAGGCTAACATGAAGCAGTATCCGAAAACAGTACGGCTGGTCGTAACAGCTTTTATACTAGCGGGGTTTCTGGCGCTACCATACGGTTTGAATATGCTAGCGCCATCCCCTGCCACAGGCGGGGCCGAATTTGATTACAAGGTTCGTCTTCTTATAGAAGGCGAACTTCTTAAACATGGGTTAATTGACCCAATTGAGGACGAGGTGTATGACTGAGGTAGCGGTTAGATTTTTGCCAATGCGTTGCCCACAATGTGGGAACGAGTTGGTTAGTGATAGTACGGATGATTATTGGAGAGTTTGTCAGGATTGTGAAATAGTCTTTTTGGAGCCAGCCTCGTGCGAAGCTATCTGAAGATGACTTTAACAGGTTTTGCATTAGGTTCCACAATGTTTGCGGCTGCATTGTTGTTTCCACGTGGTTGGGTTAAACCAAAAGATGAAGGAGGTCTAGCTGCCTTGTTATTTCTTATGGCTCTGATAGCCGGGATAGTGAGCCTCATATCACTAGTAGGCACATTGTAAGTAAAGGATTTGTATGTTCATAAACGATTATCAAGTGAAAGCTCGCCGCACTGCTATTTATCCCACTCGGGTTGAGGTTGTTTATCCGACTCTGGGTCTAGCGGATGAATTTGGCGAGTTCATCGAGAAGACACATATTGCCCCTAACCTTGTTTCAAAAGAGATGGGCGATATTCTTTGGTACATTGCCAATTTGGCAGAAGACTTGAACACTGATTTGAGCGACGTAGTAAGTCGCTTGGGCGCGCCTGGTACACGTTTGAATGATTTCCAACAGTGGACCGACGAAAATCGACAGAGTTTCACAATAGCTGATCCCGGTGACTTCATGGCAGTGAAGATAGGTGCTATCTGTGGGCTCGTCAAAAAGCTTTATCGGGATGACGATGGCGAGTTGTCAGAGGAGCGTAAGGATAAAATTCTAACTAATTTGGCTTGGATTTTAGCGGGTGTGTCAGTTCTTTCGACGCAGTTTGGATTACGTTTGACAGATATTGCGGAAGCAAATCTGCACAAGCTTGCGAGCCGGCAAGAACGTGGAACACTCCATGGGGACGGGGATGAGCGTTGAAGTAGCTTTAGTATTACGCACTCAATTGGATCAGCGTGCGTTTTTAGGGCTTTCAAATAAGTTGCTAGGTTACAGCCCGGCTGCTCGCGCTGACGCTGTAACCCCACAACTAAAACCAGTACCTCATGAATTGGCATGTCTGCTGGGTTTCAAAGACAGAGCAGCCTCTCCCGCTCTAGAAGCGACTGAGCAATTCCACGATTTCTTCTCATTTGGGTTCCTGGTGGGAGCCGATGAGCGAGATATGCCAGCGATTCTGGAGGCTGCTAAAATGCCTTTTGTGTTGCAAGAGACAATAGTCAGAGGCGTTCAAGTAGCTATCGTAGTAGGTACGTTCCGACAATGGAAGTGTGCGGTACGTCGGTCTTGTACACCAACAGCAGACCAGATGGTGCGACTTTGTTTTGACAAAGTCTATTTAGCATTCGAGAGTCTCGGGTTGGCTAAAGCTTTTGGAACCGGGCGTCCTAAACCAATGAATGACACAACATTCTTTCTGGAGGATAACCGTGGGAGATGAAATTACAGGTTTGGAGTGTTTACAAACTTACTTGGCTACTCAGGATTTTGAGGAGGCCATAGGCCCCGCTCTATTCCTGGGACCGGGTGAATTTATGCGCGTAGAAAATGATGCAGGTACAAGTATTGTGTTGGGTCATTGTGACGTTGGTGAGAAAGAATTGGTTGTAGAATTTCGTTTTGATACATGCGGTCGGTTAATTGGATACGGAGCACGTAATGGATAATGCTGGAATCGCGGAAGGTGTTCATGATGTTAAACTCATTAAAGAGACAGCTAGTGGCAGCCGCATCAAAGTCCCTGCAAAGATACAAATAATCAAAGGTCGAATCGAGTTTTTGAAATCCCCCTTCGCTTTGAAGGACGATATCAAATCTATGCAAGGTGCTCGTTGGCATGGTTTTGAAGACGAGCCTAGAAAGATTTGGTCGGTTAAGGATTCACCACGTAACCATTTTCAACTTCGTTGCATGATGGGTGAAAACCCATACGAGTGGTTTGACCAACCACAGAAGGAGTGGGTATATGAAAGACCGTTGTGGGATTTTCAGCAGGATTTATCAAACGCCGGTTTGACGTATCACTACCAGCTTTGGGGTGCAGAAATGGGGCTTGGCAAGACGGTAGCAGCGATTGAAGTCATTGAAAAATCGAATCAGCCTAACTGGTGGTGGGTTGGCCCTAAGAAGAGTCTCAAGGTAATTGAACGTGAGTTCAAGAAATGGGAACTTGTATCCCGAATCAATATTAACTTGTATTCATATGAGATGATGACCAAGATGATGAAGAACTGGGAGGGAGGAACAGCCCCACCCAATGGTGTAGTTTTCGATGAGTCAAGTCGACTGAAATCTGATCATTCACAACGTACTGTTATGGCTCAAGCTCTGGCAGATGGTATTCGTGATGAGTACGGTTATGGTGGTTATGTGTTGCTTATGTCAGGAACCCCGTCGCCCAAGACACCAAAAGATTGGTGGGCTCAAGCTGAAGTCACTTGGCCTGGTTTTCTTCGAGAGGGTACAAGTGCCGCGTTTGAACAACGGCTCGCGTTTATGGCTTTACAAGATTTCCCAACCGGTAAGTTTTTGAAGCGTATCGGGTGGAAGGATGATGCGAACAAATGCAATATATGTGGCGAGTATGCGGATATGCCACAGCATGACCACGAGATGGCTATGGTGTTGGGCGTGGACCATCATGCGTTTGTTCCTAGTAAGAATGAAGTAGCATTCTTAGAAGAACGCCTCAAGGGTTTAGTAGTTGTCAAGCATAAGAAGGATTGCTTGGACCTACCTGAAAAACAATACCGAATCGTAAATTGCGAACCAAGTCAGACAACCTTGCGTGTTGCTAAGGCAGTGTTTGATACGGCACCAAACGTTATTACAGGGTTGACATTACTGCGGGAACTGAGTGACGGTTTCCAATACCGTGAGGTCATTGACGGTGTAACTAAGTGCCCCGCGTGCAATGATGGAACGGCTGAAGTTTGGGTCGATCCATATGACGATGAAAAAATCTTCCAAATGGTAGACATGCTGGATGAAGAGTATGTCGATACCTTGGATAAGAGAACTGTTACTTGCCCGACCTGTCATGGTAAACAAGAGATTCCGCGACGAGTTAGAACAACACGAAATGTTCCAACACCCAAGACCGATGCTCTTATTGATCTCTTAGACGAGAACGAGGAGCAAGGGCGATTAGTTATCTTTGCTGGATTTACGGGTAGCTTGGATCATATCATTGACGTGTGCCATCAACAAGGGTGGGACACAGTACGATGCGATGGCGCTGGTTGGCGAGTAGAGGATAAAGAAGGTACTCGTATCGGTGGTGTAGAACCTTTGGACTATTGGGAAGATGTGGAAGGACAAGAACGTGTCGCGTTTGTTGCTCACCCGCAATCCGGTGGTTTGTCAATGACTTTGACTCAGGCACGCATGTCTGTATTTTGGTCGAATGATTTCAACCCTGAATCTCGAAGTCAGGCTGAAGATAGAATCCATAGAATTGGTATGGACGAGAATAAGGGTGCTACGATTGTAGACCTAATTCACCTACCAACAGACTTGAGTATCCGCGAAATTTTGCGAGATAATCGTCGTCTGGAATTGTTGACTATGGGTGCTGTCCAAGACGCATTAGGAGGAGTAAGTGAATCTGGATCAAGCGTTTGAATGGTTAGCTCAAAATCATGGCCGCATTTATTTTCAAAAACCAAATGAGTATACGACAAAAGTTATTGTGACGGCTCCGATACCAGGTCGAATGACTTCCTTTATGGTAATCTCGGAGTACGGGGACTTGATACCGGCTGAAGGAATTATGGAGCGTTTAGTTGAACACGTCGATGCCATCCAGAATCGAATGCAAGATGTTAGTGATGGTACCGACCTTGAGATTGATTAAAGGAGTCTAAGATGAGCGGAATGCCAAAAGACAAGTCTATCAGAGTAACCGTTTTTACCACTGACGGTGAGCGGTTTATTTTTGATACACCGACGAATCGTGAGGAAGCTCGAAAACTAGGGCGAAAGATTCTACTCGAAGGGTTTAATCTGGATGGTAGCAATGGATTAAGACCGGGGGAGGAACAGTATTTCCCACCAGCCTCAGTTTACAAGATTGCTATTCACAAATCTACACACGCTTAATAAGGAAGACAATGATGAAACTTGATGAAGTACGCGAACTCAAAACCAAGTTACTCGGAGAACTGGAAGAACTCTCAATGGTCGAGTGGTATCTGTCTGAAGCTAGACAAGCTGAGGCAGAGTTTACCAGATATGCCGACCGCTTGGTCGCACTTATGAACACCATTGAAAAGGGTTCGGATTTCCGCATTGCTTTCAAGCGAGAGGGTGAAGATACCTTCACCAATGTACTACAACCCTGGGCTGAACTGGGTGAGGGAGGTTTGCGTCATTTAGCTCTGGCCTGTATTATATATCGGTTAGAACATCGAGCCGCACAGGTTGGAATGGATATTACTGTTGTAGAACAAGTGACCGTACCGGATGATGAATAATGGAAGTTTGGCGTGATATACCAGATTATGAAGGTAAGTATCAAGCTTCCAATTTCGGTCGAATTCGATCTTTGGATAGGTGGATTGAACGATCTACGTCTAAAGCATATTTTAAGCGTGGGCGTATCTTGAAATTAAAACAAAGAGGCCGTTATCTAGTTGTCAATCTGGGTGCCAATAATAGTCAATATGTACATCATGTAGTCGCACATACATTTATTGTCCCCGCAGCAAAAAGTCTCCATGTACTTCATGGTAAACGGGGTGCATTGGATAACTCCGTTTCTAATCTAAGATATGGGACGCATTCTCAAAATATGTTAGACCGGAATCGTGACGGGACAAATACAAAAGCAAAAGCAGTCCAACGATCCGATGGTAAAGTATTCCCAAGTATGTGTGTTGCACAAATGGAAACTGGTATACCACAAGCCAATATCTCAAAGGTATGTCGTGGAGAACGTATAATGGCGGGTGGTTTTAGTTGGAGATATATTTAGAAGAATGCCAAGTACAATTGAACGTCTGACGAAACAGGGATTGATTACACCCCCTAGTTGGTTAATATCCAACGTGTTGTATGAAACGGTGATGGGTTCGTATGCGTTTGGAGTGAGTACGGATACCTCAGATTATGATACTGTGAGTTTTTGTGTACCACCTAAAGACAATGTGTTCTCGCATCTAGGTGGACAAATCGAGGGTTTCGGTAGACAGAAGCAACGGTTTGTTTGCTATCAAAAGCATCATGTCTGGGTTAAAGATGATCTAGGTGGGCAGGGTCGTGAATACGATTTTAACTGCTACAACATTGTACACTTTTTTCACCTTTGTATGGAAAATAATCCTAACATGATCGCGACCCTATTCACGCCGCAGGATTGTGTGTTACATAGCACAACTGTGGCAAACATGGTTCGTGACAAGCGGAAGCTCTTTTTGCACAAGGGTTGTTGGCACCGATTCAAAGGGTATGCTTACAACCAGTTGCACAAGATGCGAACCAAGACCCCTGATATCGGGAGTAAACGTTACGAAGATGTCCAGAAATACGGCTTTGATCGGAAATATGCCTACCATGTTGTTCGACTCTTAGATGAAGTTGAGCAGATACTTGTGGAAGGCGATTTGGATATCCGGCGCAACCGTGCCCAACTCAAAGCAATCCGCCGTGGCGATGTGCCGGAAGAAGAGATTTATCGGTGGGCAAATGAGAAGGAGGCTGGCTTAGAAAAAGCCTATGAAGAGTCTAAGCTACCGTATGGCCCGGATGAGCCAGCAATTAAGAAGCTTCTGCTGGAATGTCTCGAAGAACATTGGGGCAGCATTGATGGCTGCGTCATCACAGATGACAACCTGAGAATTGCACTTCGGGATATTGCGGAAGTGATTGACAGAAATAGAAACTTGTTAGGTTGAATAATGGAAAGTTTCATCTCTCAATTAGCACGACGAAATCTTATTGACCCGCCGTTGTGGGTTATGCCGAATCTCGTCTGCGAGAGTATCGTAGGGTCACACGCTCTGGGTATCCCATCGGATACCTCAGACGTAGACCTGAAGTGCGTTTGCGTACCGCCTGCGATTTTTGGTGGCGATGCTGTATGCTATCAAAATCACAGTGTACAAGTGGAAGGTCAAGACTACGATCTGAACGTACAGTCTATCGGACACTTCTTTCGCCTTTGCACTGAAAGTGATCCTATTACACTTTGGACTTTATTCAACCCACCCGAGTGCGTGATATACGAGACTAAGGCTGGGAGCTTAATTAGAGAGTCACGTGACCTCTTCTTACATAAAGGCTGCTACCACGAATTTATGTCTTATGCCAGCACTAGGTGGGGAGTAGTTCTTGACGAAAATCCACGGCCGGGAAGTTCTCGGGAACAGAGAATCAAAGTCCATGGGTACGATACCAAGGGTGCTTACCACGCGGTGTTAATCCTACTTGCAATTAAACATTTGTTAAGCACCGGCGAGCTTGACTTTCGATTAAATATTGATTACTTGAAGGCCATACGACAAGGTGAAATAGCCCAAGCTAACGTGTGGGACTGGATGGAGGAGGAAGCAATAGAGATAGCAAAAGCTCATGAGGCATCCAAGCTTCCCGATGGTCCAGACTATGTGGCCATCCAGAAGCTTTACCTCAATTGTCTTGAGGAGCATAAACAATGACGCTCGACGATTTCATTGAAACCTTTCAGAGATACGAAGGGCGACAAATGATTGTTGTCCAAGAGTGTGGTTCCACCTTGCCAAAAATGTGGGTTACTGAATTGAATGTAGCAACGTTTCAAGGAATAACTTTTGCCAATGCTCACTTGGCATCGACTGGGCCGTTAGGGCTGCCAGAAATAATTGTGACACCTGAAGGTGTTAAGGGGATACGAGAATGACAGTCGAAGAAAAAGTAGCTATACTGCTTGATGCAAAGGCCAATGGGTATCGGGTAACAATCAAGCTTACTAATGGGCAAAGCTATGGAAGTCTATTGGTGTTTGAAGTAGTACAACCTCAGATTTGTAAAATCGAACATACGGGCAATGTTACAACGCCTACGCTACCGCATCTCGTACGCTTTGCAACGGATAATCCAAAGCTGGTAGCTTTTGGTACGTCTGTAAAAAGGATTGAGGAGATTACTGTTCATGTTTCATGATGATTTTGACCAAGCGTGGCAGATACTACGAGGCAGCGGGACTGTGTGGGATAGTCAACATGTGAACGTCCAACTCTGGAATGGTTCAGTTATCAATGACGCCCGGCTTTACGACAGACGGATAACTCGTGACGATAACGGGACCGTGTTGTCCCGAGAAGCAGTTTTTATGATTGAGGGCGACATGCGAGTCATCCCCATTGAAGATATTGTAGGAATGAGTATACTATGATTTGGTTCACGGCCGATACACATCTTGGACATGCCGGTATCATGACGCACCAGCTAAAGCGGGCCACTGAGTTCGCTAGTGTGGAGGTGATGGATACTGCGATCATTGATGGTATCAATGCCGTTGTAGGACGAAATGACGAACTGTGGCACCTCGGTGATTTTGGTTGGGGATCGAAACGATACGGACACTATCGGCAACGATTGAACGTGAGAAAACTTCAAGTCCTTCGTGGTAATCATGATCGTGCGTCACTGCGTAAGCATGTCTCTTCAATGGAGATGATGGTCTTGCGTAAGTTTCAGAACATAAAATTTGTACTCTGTCACTATCCAATCTATTCGTGGCCAGCCAGGGTTCATGGGTCTGTTCATCTGTATGGACACTGCCATGACATGGCTGAGGCTCGCTTGGATGAGATAATGCCTAGTCGCCGTGCAATGGACGTAGGGGTGGACAATGCCTACCGGTTGCTAAGTGAATGGCGCCCGTTCGCAGTGGACGAAGTGATAGAGCGCCTCAGAGCAGAGGAACCAGTCAATGACGAATTGTATCGTTTGTGGTCAGACTCGCACCCATCAACTCTTTAGTTTGGAGAATCAACCTCTGTCAACGGTGAACCTACCAAAGACTGAAGAGGCGGCGAAGAGTGCGTTGCGATACCCATTAAACTTCCATGTCTGTGCTTTTTGCGGACATGTATTCAATATAGAGTTCGATGACAAAAGAGTGCCGTATTCTGAGGATTCCTATCACATGTACAATTGTGGGGAAGGGTGGAAAAAGCACATAGCTAACGTCATAGAGATTCTGGCCAAACATGATTCATGGCGTGGTACGAATGCTATTGACATAGGCTGTGGGGCGGGTGATTTCTTTACCGCGATGATGAAGCGATTCCCTGACGAAACATTCTTGGGTTTTGAGCCAGGGATAGAAGCTGACCGCATAGATGCCTTCCCAGTTGAGCGAGATTACTTTGAGCCGGAACGTGACTTGAAGTTGTACAAGCCCGGATTGTTATGCTTACGACACGTCATGGAACACCTGAAGTCACCGGGGGAGTTTTTGGCAGAGATAGCATACTGGTGTTCAATTTACAAGCTTAGACCTTTGGTCTATATAGAAGCACCGTGCTTTGACAAAGCCCTTAAAATTGGACGTGTCGGTGATTTGATTTATGAACACGCCTCCCATTTTACTGAGTACAGTTTCCATGTGTTATTTGAGGCACGAGGATTTCAATTGGTGGATTGCCAGTTAATGTATGATGACGAAGTGATTGGCGGATTAGGATACCCTGACTGTTCTGAAATTTGCACCAACAAGGAAGCTGCGGACAAATTCCATACTGATGTAAGAGTCTCGCAAGTACAAGTACAAGCAACCCTCTCTAAGCTTCTGGCCTCAAACAAAACTGTCGCATTGTGGGGTGGCACCGGAAAATCAGCCGCATTCATTAACACTTATGCGTTGGATTCAGAACACTTTCCTATCGTAGTGGATTCTGACGAAGAGAAGTGTGGAAAATTTGTACCAGGGACAGGTCAAAAGATAACACACAGTACGTCGCTGTTGGTGGATACCGTAGACGTGATTGTGATTACTACACGATGGCGGGCTGCGGATATTTACAAGGAAATCGTGCAACGGGGTATTCCATACGAACGAGTATTGTACTTAAATGGAACAACCCTCACAGATTACGAGGACTAACGATGGGCAACATGTGTGCGGTGGAAGCACAGCCCTAAGCATAATAGAAGGAAGGACGAATAAACATGGCGAGGAAGAAACGTAAGAATAGAAGGCCAGGCAAGCCTCAACCTAAAAAATCACCAGCGGCTTCATTACAAGCCCCTTTGGGTTTTATGTTATCAGATATGATGACCTCTAAGCCGAATGAACCACCCACAGTGGATGTACCCAAGATGCTCTGGTTGTATCAAACCGGACGCCATGCAGACCTTGTACAATTCTTTGTGAATGTATGTGCAAAATATGAACAATACATCGTTGTCAGGTTGCAACCGGCTGCTCAAGTGCAAGTTGACGAGTTTGTTTTCACGGCTCTGTATATTCTAACACGACCTGATTTCAAGATACCAAAGGAAATCTTCTTGAACTTTATGGCAGCAGCACCTATTTTCAACAATCTGGTGAGCCTGTCATCATATCAAGATACGGATGGGGCCTTGCGGTCAGTGTTGTCTCAACCTGAGAACTTTTTCAAGGTGCTACCTCTGTGTACGGCTCGTAATACAATACACGTGGATGTGCAAGGTTTGTTCGACACAAACCAGCATCTCGCCTCGATATGGTGGCTTCAGTATATATCAGGTATCTCTGGTATGACAAATGAAAACAACTATAATAATGCCACCCAAATGCTGGCTAACGTTCCAAAGGAATTGATTTTACCGGACTGGCGATGTACGCCATTGTATTTCACAGCAACGTACATTGATCCGCACATGGATCGCTTGGTCAAGGAAAAGATGAATGCGTGTATTCAAAATCATATTCCTAGTTTCCCACGGGAGATTGTCAATGTACCAACTAAGAAACGAATAGCAATTATTGCCTCTCGTTGGTATACTCGGAGCGCTGTCTACAAAACAAGTGAACCCCATATCACCGCTCTAAAGCAGCGGGGCTACGATATGGACCTTATCCACCTGGGTTCACGGCACGTGGATGATATCCTTGAACGCGACGATTTCACGAACGTGAAGTATGTGGAAATCGGGCGGGCCGGTTTCAAGTATGACGAAATCGCAGACAATGATTATGAAGCGGTGTACTTCCCGGATATCGGAATGAACAACGAGTCGATTTGGCTTTCCAATATGCCGCTCGCACCAGTCAAAATCATGGGTCTTGGACACCCAGTGAGTACATGGGGCTCAAAGATTGATTACATAATCACTGGTGATGAAGTAGAACGACCAGACTTGACCGACCTAAACTACTCAGAACGGGTGGTAATGATACCTGGCTTAGGGGCTAGTCCAGTAGACCCTGAATACACCCGTAAACATGCTGAGAAGGCTGACCCAGAGTTTATCATTAACTGCTGCTGGACCGCCCCAAAGATCAACTACCCCATGCTTCAAGCATTGGTAGAGATCAAGAAGCGGGCGAATCGAAGGGTAGTTTATCACTTCTTGCCTTCGTGGACGGCTGGTCGACAGAACTCGGCTATACCCTTCTTGAGGGACATGAGGGTTCTGTTTGGGGAGGATGTACTGGTTACAGCGGAAAGACCGTACCACGATTACTTAGAAAAGATGGAATCTGGCCATTTATCCCTTGTGCCTCATCCTTTTGGAGGATATAATACAGTAGTGGACTCCTTTGCGGTCGGACTTCCGTGCGTTGCGATTGAGGGTACAAAATGGTACAATCGGTGCGGCCCAGGCTTACTGCGTCGATGCAACTTCCACGATTTAGTTGTAGATTCCGTGGAAGGCTACATTGATAAAGTTGTGGAAATTGTAGATAACCCCTCCCTTTGGCACGAGCTTGTTGGACGGTTGGCGATGGTAGATTTACAAAAAACGTTATACATAACTGAGGAGCCCGGTTATTTTGCAGACGCCTTTGATTATTTACTGGAAAATCACGCACGGCTACAGGCTCAAAACAGCCGTACACCAATTAGAATAGGATGCTAAAAATGAAACTTTTGTACTGTAGACGTTGTAAGGATATCATCACCCTCGGCCCCCAGCTACGGGGTTGCTTGTGTGGTGGTGTCAAGGGTATGTATGCGGATGAGCTTCATGCCCAGTACACCGGAGTGTTTGCAGTCCCTATCGGGATTTTGAATAGTTCCCTGGAAGCGGCTGTAAAAGCTCAACCCAAGAAAGACACTGACGACCGCAAGGGCGGCGTAAGATTTGAAGCGTTTGTAATTCCTCAAGTTTGTGCTACTATGGAGCGAATTTCGTAATGAGCCATACCCCGATAGAATGTGTGCGTGTACTCTCTATTCATGAACACCCTAAAGCGGATAGGCTGGAGATTGTCAAAATTCTAGGCACCCAAGTTTGCTCGCCCGCAGGTGATTTTAACGTCGGTGACCTGGCGGTCTACTTTCCACCTGATATGTTGATTCCTGAAGAGACTGCGGAGAAGCTTGGTGTCAAGAATTACCTCAAGCACGCTGTCTACCCAGGGCATCTACTGAAATCGCAGTGTCGCATAGGTGCTGTTCGTTTGCGTCAAGTGCCTTCGGTAGGCTTTCTACTCAAATTTGAGAAGATGAACATGCGTGAAGGTGATGACCTAACGAATAAATTCAAAGGTGCAAAGTACAACCCCCCGATGCAAAATATGCGTTCAGGGCTGCTGGCAAGTGATACGGAATATTTTCCCAAATACACTGCTATTCAGCATTACTATCGGCATGTAGATTGCCTGCCAGAAGGTGTACCTGTGCGAATCACTGAGAAAATTCATGGCTGCGTAAAAACTGGTACACGTGTTCGGATGGCTGACGGTACGTCAAAATTTATTCAACGTATTCAACCTGGTGAATACGTAGCGGGGATGGTTGATGGAAAGATTGTACCGTCAAAAGTTTTGCAAGTGTTTCAAAATGGTTCTTCAATGGATTGGTTGAAGATTCAATTCAAGCGTGAAAGATGTGGACGTGGAAACAGTTTTGGATCGGTTACGTGTACACCTAACCATCAATTTTTTATTGACGGTAGTTACTCCGACGCCTCAACTTTGCGGCTAGGGGACAAGCTGTCTGTGCTTCGTAGTGATTGGCGACTTTCACATATCCAAGAGCAGATACTTTTGGGTAAAATGTTGGGTGATGGTCATTTGTCTGCTGGAATTATGAGCGCCCATATTGCTTGGGGGCATGTGTCAAAAGATTTAACTGACTGGACGGCAATGGGTTTAGGGGACTTGCATAACAAAAGGGGTGGCGATAGGCAATTGAGTGGTTATGGAAGTTTGATGCACCGAGCAAGAACTCATAATAGTGTATTTATTTTGGATAAGTTTGAATCTTTTATCAAAGATGGTCGTAAGATAATCCCTGACTGGGTTATTGATAAATTAACACCCTTGGCGATTGCATTTTGGTACATGGACGATGGCTCATTAAGTCATCATAGTGGTCAGGAAGACCGTGCCCACTTCGCAGTATGTGGGTTCACCGAAACTGATTGTCAAATTCTCATCAAGGCGTTGAAAAAGTATTGTATTACTGCGATTTATTATCGAGACCCAATGGGATACTCTCGTCTCAGATTGAATGCAGACGAGGCTGAGAAACTTTTCTTGTTGATAGTTCCTTATATCCCTGATAGCTTACAGTATAAGTTGCCAAAACGATATCGAGGTCACACAGGATGGTTACCTTCAACTGAGGATTCATACAAGACTGATTTGGTACCTCAAACAATTACATCTATTACCCCCATAGTTCAAAGTTCTCCCCGATGGGATTTAGAAACTGAGACACATAATTATATGCCATCGAATGTAGTCACACATAATTCTAACTCACGTGTGGGATTGATTGGTGGCTTGTACTGGCCGGATCGTAGGTTTATGTGTGGGACACATCGAACTAACAGGCGGGAATTCGACCAAGCCGGTCGCCGCTCTCTGTACTGGCAGCCTATGACAAAGCCGATGGAGGACATGCTTGAAACTTTGTACGTGTTACACGCCAATTATATGGCGTTCGATAGCGTTACAGTCTACGGTGAAATCTTTGGAACCAAAGTGCAGGCGATGGACTATGGCGTAGAAGGAGCTATGGGCTATCGTGTTTTTGATATTGCAGTTGGTGGTGAATTTTTAGATTGGAAAGACGTTAAGCGTTTTTGCGATTACCATGAAATTCCAACGGTCCCCTTGTTATACGAGGGTCCGTTCAGGGCGGCGTTGGTCGATGAACTAATGAATGGACCGACGACGGTTTGCGGCGAGGAAGAGATTAGGTGTTCCTTTAAGGGACGAGAAGGTATTGTCGTTACGCCGCTAGAGGAGCAGTATGATGAAGAACTCCAGGACCGGCTTATTCTAAAAGCTGTGAGTCCTGATTATTACTCCGCAATGAATTAAGGAGATAGTATGTCTAAGTTGACGAAGGAACAAGTCGAACAGATCAAGGCGGACCTTGCCGAACGCAAGTTGACGCAAGTGGCAATCGCTAAGAAATTTGGTTGCAGCAGGTCAGTCATTTCTGACATTGCTTGTGGCCGTGTTCATAAGGACGTGAAGAACAGGTCAGTGAATGAGACACGTCGAAAGACGGGTGGTCAGTACGATGCTGATTTGGTTGACGATGAACTTGACCCGGTTATCATGGATATGAGAGCCGAGATTGTAAGTCTACGTGAAGAACGGAATCAGGCGCGAAGACAATTGAAGCTCGCCGCCAAAGAAAAGGGTTTGTTCAAAGCCATGGCAGACGAGATGGTAGACGTGATAAGGCCATTCAAAACTTTACCACGTGTTCGGCCAGCATATGGCTTGCCAAAGAACGCTGAGATTACGGAAGACCTTGTGATGCACCTAAGCGACGGACACCACGATCAAATCGTGGCCCCTGAAGAGTGTGGTGGACTTGAGCATCATAACTTTTCAACCAGTATTTGTCGTGCTGAGCATTATGTTGACACAGTATTGAAGTGGACACAAAGAACTTTAGCACCTCAGTTTCATTTTCCGAAACTTCATATTTTTGCGTACGGAGATCACACGTCTGGCGAAATACATGGACATGCGAGTCGTTCGTATTTCCGTAACTCGTTTAAGAATTCGATGGCCATTGGCCAGCTTCATGCCTTGATGTATCGAGATTTGGCTCCTTATTTTGATGAGGTTTCTATTTACTATGTCGCAGGTAATCATGGTAGACGTTCTATAAAGAAAGATTATCACGGTGCTCAGGATAACTGGGATTACTTAGTCGCCAAAACGGCAGAGCTTTATTGCCGGGACATAGATAATGTTCAGTTTGCAATTCCTAACGCCTATTCAATCAACGTGAGTGTAAACGGAATTGGGTTCTGTGTATTTCATGGGGACGATATCCGGTCCCAACTTGGCATTCCTTGGTATGGTTTGGAACGCCGTCAACGACGCCTAGCCGCTGTGAGTGTACACCAGGACATAAAGGTCCGCTATTACTGTTGTGGTCACTTCCATCGTCCAGGTACAATGACGGAACTGGATGGCGAAATGATGATTAACGGTTCCTGGGTCGCAACCGATGCTTATGCTTTTAATTCATTCGGTGGCTTTACCGAGCCCACACAGATGCTTCACGGTGTTCATCCAGACAAGGGCATTACATGGCGATTGCCTGTGAAGCTACGGGATACCGAACGTGAAAAACTTGGACCTAAACGATTTAAGATTGACCTTATGGACGAAATGATATAATGTACGTATTGCCTGAACGGAACTTAGTATACCTAGCTCACCCACGGACAGCTTCAGTTGCGACGAAGCGGACGTTGGCACAGCTAGGTCCGATGGAGATGTATCAAGGCCATCACGGGGTAGACCCTGATAGGATACCCGTGGGGGCCACGGTGATGACGACAATTAGAAATCCTTGGGACGCATTCGTCTCTTGGTGGTTTAAGAGGCGAGGTGCGAAGTCACCGTTTTATGATTTGCCCTTGGAGGAATTCATTCCTCAGTTGGTTGAGAATAATCAGCAATACTTTCGCGGTGGTAAGATGTTCTACATGGTGCCGTACGCGAATGTAATTTTGAGCTATCATCTCTTACAAGAGCAATTTGACCTGGCGATTGTCAAGGTGGGCTACGCTCCACATGACCTGTTAGTGGCTAATAAGTCCAGTAGCCGTGAGCCAGGTTGGCGACAGTATTACAACAAAGCGGCTCATGACTGGGTGGCGGATTACTTTGCCGACGAGATTAAACGCTTTGGCTTTAAGTTTGTGTAACAGAAGGGAGGCACAATGCCTGACCAATATAAGCGGGGAAAGCGACGTGGTCGTCTTCTCGATAGATTCAAGCGTAAGACGGTGGAACCAGTTGTTGAGCCAAAGCCAATATATGACTTGACAGGTGAGGAACCTAAAGAAGAACTGACTCGTCGCGAAGACAGACAAAGCCGCTGGGATAAGAAGCGAGAGGACAGACGAGACTACGTAATTGAGCGTAAAGAGGCGCAAGCCGGTATTGCAAAACATCGCAAATGGGTACTCATGTGGATTGCCGTAATTGTGGTGGCAATTGTTATCCTCATTATTTCTGTCATGCACAAATTTAGTTTAACAGGAATCTTATTCTAATGCCAGATGACATACTTCGAGAAGTGATTGATAGAGGTCGGACTGGTGTTCTGATTCTGCCATTAACTCACGAGCGTATGGAGCTTGGTGAATGGCGATTAGTTCGTAAAGAGCCGATTGAGGACAGCAACGACGTATATCTACCACACGTCGAATTGAAGGTTGGCGTGGATGGATCGTGGAATACGGACAAGATTGTTCGCTGGTACATGCACCGACCGTGGTATATGATCGACCAGCGTTTACGACTTGAACTTCATAATATCAACGCTCGTTGGGAACTTGAAGTAGAACCGTGGGATAGTCAATGTTTTCAACTCGAACCTGATTGTGCTGGTCGCGTATGGCCGGAAGCGATAGGTTCTGCCTGTCATAGGTTTTATGTTCATGACACAACAAAATTTGAAAAGAATGGCGGCTGAGGGCTGCAATGGTTCCGCCATTATGCTACTTTTTGCAGCGATGGCACTTCAGAGGGCACAACCGAATCAAGCAATCGCGGTAGCTGTAGTGGCTGCCGCCTGTGTTATAGTAGGAACACTGCTTAGATTCCAAGTGATATTTGAGAAATGGGAAGTTCCTAACGTGAGTTTTCACATGAAACAAACAGGGATGCGCGGAAAGCGGAGGGACCAATGAACACAATTTACGTGGTGGAGACGTGCCTTACACCGGTGAATTCTTGCTAGGATTTGCTACCGACGAAGCTGGTATTCGGTGTATCCTTTGCAACCATTGGCGAGAGTACAGGTTGCCTCTCGAAGGATTAGAAATTACAGTGGACATGGAAGCCATGCAATGTCAAGTCAAGGATACCAAGGGGTACACATATCTCTTTTCCATTCATCCGTTTGAAAGGGCTACAGCATGAGCATACAGGGAATACTGAGATTCTGGTGGTGTGGTGTGTTATTAGGGAGTCTGGCCTTGGTGTTTGTAGCGATTAACAATCCTATATATTGTACGCAGGCTTGGTGGTGTTTTATGTTTATTACGAGTGTTATGCTAGTTATGTCGGGTGGAATTAAATTTGCAATGGGGATAAAATGAACACAATTTACGTGGTTGGGGGCGTTCCATATGTTGGAGACCTGTGTGAAGGCTTTGCTACCGACGAAGAAGGTATCAAACAGATTCTTCGCAACCATTGGCTAAAGTTCGGGTGGCCTCCCACAGGGATAGAAGTTACAGTAGACATAAAAACCATGCGGTGTAGAGTCATGGATACTGAGGGGACCACACATTCTTTTTACATTCATCGTATTGAAAAGGCCACAGGATGAAACATTTGAAGAGACTTTTTGTTGGTTTGATATTTCTCGTAATCTTATGCGGATTCCTGTGGCTACTTTGGCAGTGGGGTATTTTGATGGTAACCTGCCCTCGGGTGGCGTTGTCCCTTATGATAATTCCAGCAGCCTATACAATTGGGTTTGCGTTGATAAAAGGTAATGAAGATAAATGCTCGTAAGTCATGGTTTACTGAAATGGGGTTGGTGCTTAGGAGTCACTGTGGCTCTAGTACTAATCTACTTACAATGGCTGTTAAGTTTAGAACGAGGGGCATTAGCCATCGCGGCAGTTTGTATATTGGTCGCTCTTAGTTGTGCGATTGGGGAACTCTGTTTAACGTTTGGAGGTTTCAATGGGTGAGATACTACAACGCGAAGATGGGTCATTTTATGACCCAGACCACCTTCCAATGGAAGTGATAACGTTTGATAATCTATGCCGTGCAAGCATAGATGTATACATCAAACGGGGCGAAAATTCGTCACTGGCTTAGAGTGGACAGCCACCGATCCAGGGGACGTGTGTCCCCCGGCAGTGATTCATTTAGATTATGACATGGCTCAAGCATTGATGAACAGACTATGGGTTCAAGGCTTTCGACCAAAGGCGTCACTCGCAGGGGCAAGTCAAGAGGGTGCTTTGAAAGCACATTTGGGTGACATGAGGCAATTAGCTTTTAGTACGCTAGGTATAGCGAAACCAGGAGACAAGAAATGAGACGTTTATTGACCGCAATAATGATGCTTGGTTTATTGCTAGGTAGCAGTTTTGGTGGGGAAATCCACTGCAAGCATTTTTGGCACGGTATGCCTCTCGGGTCAGTTGAAACCAACGACCTTATTATTCGAGATTGTTATGCCGTGAGCACTAACGATGAGACTAAGTTTGCTGACTGGGTGGCGTATAAACTCACCTATCGCGAGGTTAATGGTACCTTACCATTGAAGCGTGATTGGGAGACTGACCCGGTGCTGGACGACGACGAAACACTAGAGGCCGGAACTAACGATGATTATCGAGGCGCAGCAGCCTTGCGGTATGACCGTGGGCATCTAGTTCCACTCGCGTCTTTCAGGGGGTCAGCTAGCGCGCAGGAAGTGAACCTATACAGTGTGGTTGTACCACAACGAGTGCGGCTCAACCGTGGTGTCTGGAACACTATTGAAGGATGGGAACGAGACTTGGTGGGGCGGTACAACACGGTTTATGTGGTTAGCGGCACATTGTATGAGCGGGATATGCCACCATTACCTAGCAGTGAAGTACACCGCGTACCATCCGGATTCTGGAAGACCATGATATTTCAAGACAGATTTACTTGGATGAGTATTTCATTTGTGGTTGACCAACAAGTAGCACGGGGCGTTAGTCCGGCTGATTGTTTGGTGTCTCTCAGTGACATTGAAAAGAGAACCAATCTAACATTGTGCCCTGACTTGGATTCATATCGACAAGCTAGTTTCAAAGGTGCTGTGAATAAGGCTTTTGTTGTGGAACATCTTCAAAGGCAAGTCTATAGCGAATAACGAACAGATGTTGGCGAGGTCGGATAGGTGGGATACGCGGTGTGTCACCACCTTTGTACTGTAATCAAGGATATAGGAACGGATTGGAGACAGAATATATGAGCAACCCTCCACTTATCCGTAGACGACGAAGGCGAGCCCTCAAGCAAACCACAACGAGTCACCACACCCGTTCACGCACTCATCAAACACCTGTGAAACTGGAACTGAAACCAGGTGATTGTCGATGTGGTGAACCTATTCATCAGATTTACATTGACAGGTGTGAAGATTGCTGGGCATTAGACCAAGTGCGATGGTCTGGAAAAAGCAAGAGGGTGAGGGTACTATTCAATGAGTAGTGGGATTACTAATGTTTTGCTCAGCGACATTCATTACGATGATGTATTCAATTGTCGTGGTGAATTTACTCGCCAGTCTGTTTACGATTTAGCTCAGTCTATTAAGACGAATTCGCTATTGTGCCCTCTGATATTACGTGCCGGTTACGACGCGGGGATTAAGTCGCACCTTTATCATCTCGTTGCGGGGCATCGTCGATTCAAGGCTATAGAATGGTGGTTGAAGTGGGACAAAGTACCTGCTATTATTCACACAGGCTTGACTGATGAAAAAGCTCACGTCATAAATCTGGTAGAGAACATAGAACGTGAAGATTTAACGTTCGTGGAACAGGGGCTAGCAATTAAAGAAACCTTCCCTGATATGTCTCTGCGAGAAATTGGGGAGCGTTTACATCGTAGCAAGTTTTGGATTAAACAACGCTTCGATCTCATTAAGTTGTCCCCTAAGATACAAGACTACGTAACTGGTGGCAAACTGACTTTAAGGGACGTGGAATTGTTATTGAGGCTTAACCCCGGTGAGCGGGAAACTGAGGTAGACGTTTTACTAGCACATAAACAACGTGGACAACAAATAAGTGTCTCGGTGCGTAGGGGACGAACGCGAAAAACGTCCGAGATAAAACAAATGGTGGCTCGTATGGTGACCGGTGGTGCCGCTGGCATTGGGACGAAAGCTTTAGTCTGGGCGACGGGGAATATTACTGACGAGGAATTTGAAACCCTGTGGAAAGAATGGGCTTCAATGGAAGGATGGAGAGACGAACATGAAGACGACCCTACTGAGTATATTGTTGATTCTCGGATTACTATCCCAACCAACCGCCGAGCTAAGTCAGCTAACCACAACGAGTGACCAGCCTCGCCCCGCTGTAGTGCGGGTGAACACTGATGACGGGGCTATGGCTTCCCACGGAACGGGGACATGTGTGGCTTGGACTGTCGATTATGGCTTGATTTTGACGGCTTGGCATGTCATTAAAGACAATCAGGGCCAAGTCACTGTAGACTTTTGGTACGAAGGTCAAGATGAGCCCGAACGAATAGATGCCACTGTTGTGGCTACTAGTCGAACTTTGGACCTAGCAGCTTTAGTAGTCAAACGTCCACTATATGAACCAAGTCTGATTCCGAAATCAAGCCGGTATCCATTTATTCGGTTGGCTCGCATAACCCCCACCCTGGGGGATAAAGTTACGATTGCGGGATATGACGGTGGCGGAACCCCGACGACATACAAAGAGGCCACAGGGATTGTGAAAGGCTTTCTAAGGCCCTCTAATGGGTCAATAGGGGACTGGATGATGATTACCGCCGGTGCTAGAAGTGGGGACTCGGGAGGCCCTATGCTAAGTGTAAGGGGCACACTCGTGGGTGTCCTATGGGGGACCGATAATATCGGGGCTCATGGGACTCATTGTGAACGTCTACGGACCTGGCTTCGGGAGGCAGTCAAACCTGAGTATCCCAAGTTGGTAAAACGGGCCTTGTTCCCCTTTGATTTGTTTGACGGTAGAAATAATCAAAATAATCCCGAAAATCCATCTGATTTTCCTTGAAAAAGCTTGACACAGGGGTTGTTTTAGACTATACTTTATATAGAGGATTGATTTTATGGACAAACTAAGCAAACATGAAGTTGCCGCTCGGCTGGCGGGTGTTATCGAACCCCTGGGGCTTCGTCGCGGTACAGTCATCTTTCTTGAATGTGAAAACGATCTACTTCTGGAACTGATTGCGACTGACCCCGCTCTCAAGACGTATACAGCCAGTGCTAATTTTGGTACATTATCTCGCCCCCAGCCCGTACAAATTCTCGGTGCCGTGGAGCCTGGGGCTGAAAAGATTATCATACAGGGTATCATTGCAAGGGATTTGCGATTAGCCCTAAAAATTCGTGGACGCCTAAAGGTACTACCCGCTGTTCGGTATGCTACTGTAAAGGGTCCGAATTGGTCTTTTGACCTCTGGAAGGATGAATAATGTCAACCCCTCCCACACCTTATGAGTCTTTCTCAACAATCGTGATACCGGAACCTCCACAGATGGAATACAAATACATCCTTGTGAGCTATATCCCGAGTCAACAGAGTGTTCGTATCAACGATCTGAGCGAGCCAAGTAGTCCCACCACGAGTTTTAGTTTGATACTGAAACAAGGGTGGAAACCCGTACGTGAGTCTCAATTAGGCGGCGGCGGTGAAACAGCAGGGTTGGCGGTTTTAATTTTGTTGGAACGTGCGTGGATTCCAGTTCCTAA
>Ga0210003_1000746_pt1 | contig 29549 bp, 37 predicted proteins | sample LantaG_FD_182804 | JGI IMG/M metagenome (GOLD analysis project Ga0210003, IMG submission 182804) | Deep subsurface microbial communities from Baltic Sea to uncover new lineages of life (NeLLi) - Landsort_02402 metaG (SPAdes) (version 2) | ecosystem: Environmental > Aquatic > Marine > Oceanic >... | reverse complement strand
CGAAGTATCAAGCCTGGCCCGGACCATCCCTGGCGCAGACCTTTTAAAGTACATATTGATAGGGGGTGACAAATTCGCTGAACAATTAGGGTGACATTTTCGCTGGACAGCAACATAGAGTCCTGACATAACATTCTAATATTATGATACATGGTATACAGGATAGATAGGGATAACTCTCCTGATAAAATGGAAAAACCCGATTTAGCAGGAGGCTAGCTTAGTTTAAAGAGGTATGGGGAAATTGGCAATGTGCGCTAGGTATGTAGGGAGTTCAGCATTAGCCGCAAGACTTTCTACAAGTGGTGGCCTTGCTATGTCAAGGAGCGTTTATGGAATATATAGAGTGCTGGTGAGGGCAGGAGAAATAAAACCAGGGAAACATCGTCCTCATAAGAAACCAGTTTACTATCACATGGAATATCCTGGGCAGAGGGTGCAAATAGATGCCAAATACATGCCTAAAGTCAGCCTAAGTGGGCGCCCAGAGCCCTACAAGGAATACCAGTACACTGCTATAGATGACTGCACCGGACTGCGTTTCGTGTGGGTATATCAAGAGCTATGCCCAGCTAATTCAGTGGACTTTGCCAAAAGGATGCTGGAATTCCTTCCTTTTCCAATAGAAGAGGTGCAAACAGACCATAGAACTGAGTTCGCTTATATCTTCATGCTCTGGGTTAACAAGCCCCACCCATTTGAAGTGTTCCTTAAGGAGAAAGGGATCAGACGTAAGCTTATCCCCATTGCCACACCTGAACACAATGGCAAGGTAGAGAGGAACCGCCGCACCAATGATGAAGAGTTCAGGGTGTTACCTATGCTTGAAAACATCACAATGAGATAATAGCCCGAACTTAAGTCACATGGTTAAATGATATAAGTAAGCTATGCAGCAACAAACTAGCTATTTCTTGCGAGCTTTGCCAACATATTCGCGCCAGCACTTCTTAAATATACCGCAGCTAGAGGTGCAGAAACAGCTTCTAAGCCCACCAGACCAGGATTGCTAAGCTCCACCTCTCTGGCGCTTCACATGGCCAGATACTTCCACTTTGCCGCTCTTGTCTTCCATCATGTATAAGACCACTAGCCCTATAAACCATAAGCAGCCCCAAAACATATTAGCCCAGTGTCTCCCTTTCAGCTTAGCCCACAGATAGCAGCCATAGAACCAAAAAAATATCCCAACTCCCCAAAAACCATAGCCAATGGCGTCCGTTGCTGTAGGGAAATAACCCTTCTCCATGATTACACGCCCAACAACTATGAAGAAGAGCCCCAACATGAGGCACAGTGTTCTCCTCATATTTTCACTCACTAATCACCTCTTGGCCTGCATACCAACATACCCTGATTCTTCACGTTCGACAATCGCAAAAGAGGCGCAAGTAGCAAGCCTAAGTTTGAGCTCAAAACCCATTTATCACTAACTGTGACACTGTTTTCACCTGAGCAACATATTTACGCCAGCACTTCTCATGCACATAAACGCCACATTTGCCACAATAGTAAATATGGACTCTGGCTTCCTTGCCACAAACAGGACATTCCATGACTCCTAGCTCCTTTTATCCATTTCCTTTTATTTCTCCCCCCAGCCCTTTAGTATCAGACCTTCCTTTCCTCTCCCCCCTGGAATCAGTGGTGTAAAACCCTGGCCCTTTAAACAGGATAGGAACCGGACGAAAAAGACGATAAGCATCCCCATGACATACAGGGCAAGTAGTAGTTGACTTATCATTAAAGCTTTGTTTAAGCTCAAATCGCAGTTTGCAATTTCGACATTGGTACTCATAAGTAGGCATCTGTTTCCTCCTCAAGCTCTTATTCTGCAGACTGACTAATTTGCTCAGTCGGCGCTTGCTCTATTTCACTCGGCGTTTGCTCCACTTCGCTCTCAGCCGTTTTGAACTCGCCGTCTAAATCAATGGTACCCACTTCAAAAGTAGGCTGATGTGCTTGCAGCACATGCTTATCCCAACAATAGGCATGGACAAAAACTCCACAGGAACAGCGGAAAACAGCCCTAGTACAAAGTAATGCATTTCCACAAACAGCACAATTCATCTAATTTACCTCCAATTATTAGCACTCTCCCTGCCAAACTGCTAATAATACTCCCATAAAGAGACCTTTTTCAAGTCTCCCATGTGCCTTGTTGACAATCTACCTCCTCGGTCATTAATATAAGGTAGGTTTGATAAACACAAGTGAAGGTCTGCCTGGAAGTTATGCTTCCTGCCGAGAGAAAGTAGTAGCTGAGCTACAAAGAATTATCAATAGCAACCCCTCATCCCTTTATGATATGTTGCAATATCATCTAGGCTGGCAGGGGGCACAAGGCCACCCCTGTGGCAAAAGTCCTGGCAAATTTATTCGTCCCATTCTTTGCCTTCTAAGTTGCCAGGCAGCGGGAGGAGATACATCACAAATATTGCCCGCTGCAGCATCCCTGGAGCTTGTTCACAACTTCTCTCTAATCCACGATGACATTGAAGACGCTAGCGGTGAGCGCCATCACCAACCCACCGTATGGAAATTATGGGGGCAGCCGCAGGCTATAAACGCTGGTGATGCCATGTTCGCCCTGGCTTATCTAGCTTTGCTCAAACTGAGAGAGAATGGGATAGCTGATACAAAAATTATGCGTTCCATTCAAGTTCTAGGTGAAGCTTGCCTGGAGCTCTGCGAGGGGCAATATCTAGATATTGCCTATGAGAATCGTCTAGATGTTACCATTGAGGATTACCTTAAAATGATAGCGAGGAAAACAGCAGCACTAATGGCGGCATCAACCTCCATCGGAGCATGCCTGGCAACAGAGGATAAGGAAATAGTGAGTTCACTCTATAAGTTCGGCCAAAACTTGGGCATGGCTTATCAAATTCAGGACGACATACTGGGCATCTGGGGAGCAGAGGAAAAAACTGGCAAATCGGTTAACAGCGATATCACTCGAAAAAAGAAAACTCTACCGGTGGTTTACGGATTACAAAATAGCAGGGACAAGGATAGGCATAAGCTTAAGAAGCTTTACTCACAGGAATCCATCGAAGGAGAGGGTATAGCTGAAGTGGTAGAGATACTGAATCGATCAGGTACCAGGAGTTACGCTCAGAAGCTGGAGCAGCAATATTATCACCAGGCTTTAGCAGAGGTTGAAGCCACCAGCCTTGACTCATCCAGGCAAGCTCTGTTAAAAGAGGCAGCACACTTTCTAGCGAATCGTGATTACTAGGAGTGATAAAGGAATGCAGAAAAAAACTATCAGGGACATAGAAGTTGAAGGAAAAAGGGTGCTTGTCAGAGTTGATTTTAATGTTCCACTGGATATAAATACCGGCGCCATCAGCGATGATAGCCGTATCCGGGCATCCTTACCCACCATCAATTACCTTATTAAGCATAAAGCCAGGGTAATCCTTTGCTCCCATCTGGGGCGCCCCAAAGGCAAAGTGGTTGAGGAACTACGAATGGCGCCAGTGGCTGAACACCTGTCAACTCTTATGGGCATACCTGTCAGCACAGTACAGGACTGTGTAGGCCAGGAGGTGGAGAATAAGGTAAAAACACTCAAAGAAGGTAACATCCTGTTTTTAGAAAATGTACGCTTCCACCCTGAGGAAGAAGCAAATGACCCCCATTTTGCTCAAGAATTAGCCCGCTTAGCTGATATTTATGTTAATGATGCCTTTGGCACTGCCCATAGGGCTCATGCCTCTACTGTGGGTGTGGCCAAATACTTGCCTGCAGTAGCCGGCTTCTTAATGAAGAAGGAATTAGAGATTATGGGCAAACTCCTGAGTTCCCCAAAACACCCTTTTGCCTGTGTGATAGGCGGTGCTAAGGTAAGCGACAAAATAGGCCTGTTGCAAAACATGCTAAAGAAAGTCGATATCCTGCTTGTTGGCGGTGGCATGACAGCCACCTTTCTAAAAGCACAAGGATATGAGACTGGGCGCTCTCCAATAGAAAAAGATAAATTGAACCTGGCTAAGGATTTGCTCAAGGAAGCTAAAGAATGGAAAACGCCACTCTTGCTGCCAATTGACGCGGTTATAGCTGAGGAGATAAAGGCTGGAGCTTCGACTAAAGTAGCCCCTGTAGCCCAAATACCGCCTGGTTCCTATATCGTAGATATCGGACCTCAAACCATTGAGCTTTTCTCCCACGAGTTAAGGAAGTGCCATACTATTATATGGAATGGACCTATGGGAATTTATGAGGTACCCCAGTTTGCCCAAGGGACAAAGGCTATAGCTAACCTTCTGGCTAATGTCAATTCCACCACCATCATCGGTGGTGGCTCCAGTGCCGAGATAGTTCAGGAAATGGGGCTGAGTGATAAAATGACTCATGTCTCCACTGGAGGCGGCGCCAGTTTAAGACTTCTAGAAGGTGTTGCTTTGCCCGGAGTGGAGGCTTTGTTAGATAAGAATGAATAAGAGATAACCTGCATCATTGTGAGCAAAGCAGGCAATCTCATTACCAAAGAAAAGTGGGAGGTTATGAAATGCGCATTCCCTTTATCGCTGGCAACTGGAAAATGAATACCACAGTGAACGAGGCCGAAGAACTAATCCATGATATGCTGGAACGGCTGGATAGAATAGAAGGGGTGGAAAAGGTGCTGTGCCCTCCATTCATCTCTATATCTACAATAAGTGAGCTGCTAAAGGGCTCATCCATTAAACTTGGTGCCCAGAATATGCATTTCGAGATAAAAGGAGCCTATACCGGTGAGATATCTCCGCTGATGCTCAGGAAGTTATGCCAATTTGTCATCCTGGGGCACTCCGAGCGACGCTGGTATTTTGGCGAAACCGACAAGATAGTTAATAAGAAGATAAAGGCAGCTATAGAAAACGGGCTCAACCCTATTCTGTGTGTAGGGGAAAGGATTGAGGAGAACGAAACTGGCAGGACAGAGGAGGTAATCGATAAGCAGGTAAACCGAGGATTAAACAACATAAAACCTACACGCAATATAGTAATTGCCTATGAGCCGGTGTGGGCCATTGGCACAGGCAGAGCAGCTAACGCCGAACAAGCGGCAGCTACCATTAACTTCATCCGTAACACTGTGTCTAAACTATGGGGTAAAGACATAGCTCAGGAGCTACGCATCCTTTATGGTGGTAGCGTTACCAGCAATAATATTGCTGAGTTTATTCCCCAACCGGAGATTGATGGCGCTCTAGTTGGCGGTGCCAGCCTCAGAGCCGAGGAATTTCTAAGCATTGTTAATCAAACAGCAGCAATCAAGGGAATATCACTGCCAGCAGAGCGAGGCAAACTCTAACCACATGGAGTGCCTTATTGCCATTGTTGGTCCCACAGCAGTAGGCAAAAGCGAGCTTGCACTGCACCTGGCTCAGGATTTTCCCATAGAGATGGTGAGTGCTGATAGCCGCCAGGTTTATCGCTATATGGACATCGGCACCAATAAGCCCACCTTAGCTGAAAGGGCAGCAGCTCATCACCATCTTATCGATGTAGTCAATCCAGATGAAGATTTCAATCTGGCTATCTATCATCAACTGGCTGCTGAGACAATCAAGGATATTCAGCAAAAAGACAAATTGCCATTGCTGGTAGGGGGCAGTGGATTATATGTATGGTCAATATTAGAAGGATGGGAAATACCTCAGGTGTCACCCAATCGCAAGCTAAGATGTGATTTGGAAGCCAGAGAAAAGCAAGAAGGTAGCTATACGCTTCACAAAGAACTTCAGCAGATTGACCCTCTAGCTGCAGCCATAATCCACCCAGCCAATATACGCCGTATCATAAGAGCCCTTGAGATTTACCATATGACGGGGCAGCTTCCCTCTCAGTCATGGCGTAAAGAGGCACCGAGTTTCCCAGTCCTTATCATCGGCTTAACTGTGGAAAGAAGCGAGTTATATAGCAAAATTGATAGCCGTGTTGATAAAATGATACAAAAGGGATTGGTCAAGGAAGTAAAGGAACTAGTAAAGATGGGCTATAATCTTTCTCTGTCTTCTATGTCAGGCATAGGCTATAAGCAAATAGGTCAGTTTCTTGAAGGTCAGTTAAGTTTACCTGTAGCCATCGAGCAAATAAAGTATGAAACCCACCGCCTGGCTCGTCATCAATATGCCTGGTTTCATCTGGGCGACAAAAGAATCCACTGGTTTGATGCCAGCCAGTTCACCGCCACTTTGGATAAAGCGAAGGATTTAATAGGAGGCTTTACAACATGAAATTTGCTAAATTACAGGCTACAGGGAATGATTTTATTTTGGTAGATGCCAGGAATATGGAACAAGATTGGGCAAAGTTAGCTCAAGCCGTGTGTCAACGTCACTTTAGCATAGGCGCCGATGGCTTGATATTGGTGCATAATTCCAATGTCGCTGACTTAGAGATGCGTACCTTTAACCCTGACGGCTCTGAGGCTGAGGCCTGCGGCAATGGGCTCAGATGCTTTGCCAAGTACGCAATCGAAAAAGGCATCTACCAACCACCCTGTCATTCTGAGCGAAGCGAAGAATCCACAGACAACCCATCAACGCTCATGGTATCAATAGAGACACTTTCTGGCATAAGGAAAGCCAATGCCTATATGTCAGAAGACAAGGTCAGCCATGTCCAGGTAAGCATAGGCACGCCTCAATTTCAGCCGGAACAAATTCCCATGGTGATAGGAGGAAGAAAACTAACGCTATCCCTTTTGTCTATGGGCAATCCCCATGCCGTGAATTTTCTATCTGAGCCAGTAGCCAGCTTCCCTCTATACGAGGTAGGACCTGAGGTAGAAAGACATCCCATGTTCCCGCAAAGGACAAACTTTGAGATAGCCAGAGTTTTGAGCCGAGGAAAGATAGAAGCCAGGGTATGGGAGCGAGGTGTAGGAGAAACTCTTGCCTGTGGCAGCGGTGCTTGTGCCATAGCTGCGGCTGCTCAATTGCTTGGTTATATAGATAACCAAGTTGACATAATATTTCCAGGCGGGACCTTAACTGTACTCTGGGATAGGGGAGGGGAGATACTGCTTACTGGTCCGGTGGAAGAAGCCTTCACGGGGGAATATTTAATCTAAAGGAGAAAAAGACGGTGCAATTATCACGGCGATTGGACAAATTACCTCCATATCTTTTTGTCGACATAAATAAGAGAATCGCTCAGAAGCAAGCCAGCGGGGAGGACATCATCAGCTTCGCCATCGGTGACCCTGATTTACCTACGCCATCCCACATTATCGAAAGTATGTGCCAGGCAGCACATAATCCAGTTAACCATCGTTATCCTGAAACAGGCGGCTTGCCTGAGCTTCGCCAGGCTATTGCTGAATGGTACGAGCAACGATTTAGAGTTAGTCTAAATCCAGATAAAGAAGTGCTGCCACTCATTGGCTCCAAAGAAGGAATTGGACATATGGCACTGTGCTTTATCGACCCTGGCGATATAGCCCTGGTACCTGATCCAGGATATCCTGTATATTCCATGAGCACCTTAATAGCTGACGGCGAGCCTTATTTCATGCCCTTGAAGCAGGAAGATGACTTCTTGCCCGATTTCAAAGCCATCCCTGAGAAAATAGCCCATCAAGCGAAGCTTATGTGGCTAAACTATCCTAACAATCCCACTGGCGCTACAGCAGAACTTGATTTCTTTGAAGAAGCAGTTCACTTTGCCCGGCAGCATAATCTGGCCATTTGTCACGATGCAGCTTACACCGAAGTCGCTTTTGATGGCTACAAGCCCCCCAGCTTCTTACAGGCACCCAAAGCTAAAGAAGTCGGAGTGGAGTTCCACTCTTTCTCTAAAACCTACCACATGACAGGGTGGCGGATAGGCATCGTAGTAGGCAACGCTGAAATGATAGAAGCCTTATTTCGCGTCAAATCCAACCTGGACTCAGGCATCCCACAGGCAATTCAGCAATCTGCTATTGAAGCCCTGCAAGGCTCTCAGGACTGCATTGCGGCACACAATGCCACTTTGCAACGGCGCCGGGATAAATTGATGAAGATTCTCGATGAAATAGGGCTGAAAGCCATGATGCCAAAAGCCACCTTTTATATCTGGGCTAAGGTTCCTCAAGGCTATACCTCAATAGATTTCACTAAGAAATTGCTTAACGAAACTGGGGTAGCCGTCACTCCCGGCATTGGCTACGGAAAACAGGGAGAAGGCTACGTTAGATTTTCTTTAACTCTGGCTGATGACCGCCTGGAAGAAGGAATAGAACGCCTGTCAGCCTGGCACAGGAGAGATAAATAAAACAGAAACTTTTCCCCACACAAACTGAAGTAGAGCGTACATTCTTGGTGGGCGTAGAAAGCAAGACCCCAAATAACGATTGGTCAGCCGCTGATTCTTTACAGGAGTTATCTTACCTGGCCAAGACAGCCGGCGCCAATGTGATAGGCATGTTTAGCCAAAAATTGGATGCGCCTTCACCCACCTATTATATTGGCAAAGGGAAGATTGCAGAGCTAATCAGCCTCAAAGAGCAAACTCAATATGACACCGTGGTTTTCGATGATGAGCTGTCGCCCAGACAGCAAAGAAACCTGGAGGAAATATTGCCGGTCAAGGTCATTGACCGCACGGCCCTCATTCTGGATATATTCGCCAGACAAGCTCGAACCCGGGAAGGGCAGCTTCAAGTTGAGCTAGCTCAGCACCAATACCTGCTGCCACGGCTTATAGGTCAGTGGAGCCATCTGGAACGGCTTGGCGGGGGCATCGGCACCAGAGGTCCTGGCGAATCACAGTTGGAAACCGACCGACGCCTTATTCATAAGCGCATCAATCGCCTTCAACAAGAAATAGAAGGGGTAAGACGACATCGAGCTCTTTATAGAAAGCGACGCAAGGAGAGAGGAGTGCCAATTGTGGCCCTTGTTGGCTATACCAATACCGGCAAAAGCACCTTATTCAACACCTTAAGCAAAGCCGGTGTAATTACAGAAGATAAGCTCTTTTCCACCCTTGACCCTGTGACCCGTCGTTTGACCCTGCCCGGCGGGCAGCAATTCCTCATAACCGACACCGTTGGCTTCATTCACAAGCTGCCGCTATCAATCGTGGCCGCCTTCAGAGCCACCCTGGAGGAGCTCAGTGAAGCTGATTTATTACTGCATATGGTTGACATAACACATAAAAACGCTGCTAATCAATGTTATACCGTAGAGAAGATACTCGGCGAGCTAAACCTCAAAGACAAGCCCAGAATTACAGTATTCAATAAACTGGATTTAGCCCTGAACGATGAAAGGGAACTGGAAGTTTTAACTGCTGTTCCTTGTGTTAAGGAACAAATCGTGCTGCCAAATAAAAATATAGCCCTCATCTCCGCCACCAGAGGCTGGGGAGTGGATAAACTTCTAGATAAGATAACCTCGCATCTAGATAGCGCCTTAATGCAAGGTATAACAGTGTAAATCAGGTGATATTCGCTTGGCGGCACGCCTCCCTTACAGGACAAATAGAGCACTTTCCACCTTTACAAAATTCCAGGCCTATTCTCACCAAAGAGGACTCTACACTGGAATATTCTATTTCCTCTTCCTTTAATCCCAGTTTGTCAGCAACCTCCCTGGCAATAGGGGAAATCGCTGGTTTTGCTTTTGCCCATATTCCCTTCAGTTCCCTTAGAAAGATATTAACCGTAGTTGGCCCCACACCCTTAAACTCAAGTAGTTTCTTCTCCAGATCTCCGCTGTCTTTAGCTTGAGTATGCAAACTCTCTAACGAGCCATAGTTTTCCTTCAAGCTAGCTGATATTTCAAGTAGGTTCGACGCTGTAGAGAAGTCATAGCGAACATAACCACCTCTATCCAGAACCTCCACCAGCTTGTCCCAACCAGCCTCTAAGATGCTCTCAGGCGTCACTAGGGCAAGCCTTTCAAACTCCTTGTAGGTTCTTTTGGCTATCTGAGAGGAAATCCTTTTGGCAAAAAGAAGCGAGGCTAGAAACCACTTAAACCTGTCTTCTTCCTTGTTTAAGTCCAGCCCTAGCTCCTGAGAATAACTTGCTATGCCTGAAATCTTATCCCTTACGCTCATAATGGTACCCTACAATATTATAGAGCATTAACTCCAGCGTTAGCAGGGAATCAACTTATTTGTCATTCACACCTTAGCAAAAATAGCTTGCTTTTCATCTGTTTAACCCTCCCCCGCAGGCAACCAATTTGTGTTACTCCTCAACAGCAGTTATGCATCTTTATGACTTTATGCTATAATGGGAATATACAACAAGAGGAGATGAATATGGCCAAAGGAACGAGAATAACTGTAGATTTAGGAAGCGAAGAACTGCTTAAAGCGGTGAAAATCGCTGCCGTTGAGCAGGGTAAACCAGTCCGGGGAATCATTATCGAGGCACTTGAACAATGGCTTGAGAAGAACAAGTCTCCCAGAGGTAAAGATTTCCAGACAATGATGCAAACTATAAACGAATACCGGCGAATTTCCGGTCAGAATCAGTGAAATAACTTGCTCTGAAAGGGAGAAGAATGAAAATACTGCGTTTTGCCATCAATAGGAAAGTCAACTACGGAATACTTGAAGATGACAGCATCAGAGTTATGCTGGGCACACCTTTTAGCTACTCCAGAAGAGTTGACAGCTCTCTAAGGCTGACGGAGAACAGGTATAAATTGGCTGAGGTGCGACTTCTGGCACCCTGTCTTCCTTCCAAGATAGTGGCAGTGGGGTTGAATTACAGGAAACATGCTGAGGAATTCAAGCTGCAGATACCCGGCGTGCCACTTATTTTTCTAAAGCCATCGACTGCAGTTATAGGCCCTGAGGATAAAATCATCCACCCCAGAGCCTCCAAACGCGTGGACTATGAGGGCGAGCTGGCAGTGGTCATAGGCAGAAAAGCCAGAGCAGTGGATAAGACAAGGGCTAAAGAATACATATTAGGTTACACCTGCTTAAATGACGTTTCCGCTCGACAAGAGCAGCAGGCTGATGGCCAGTGGACCAGAGCCAAAAGCTATGACACCTTTGCCCCCATAGGCCCATACATAGAGACCGATATCGCCCCTGATGACTTGAAACTTGAAACCTACCTCAACGGTGAACTTCGCCAGTCCACACACAAGTGACCTTATCTTTCCTGTTGACACGCTGGTAAGCTTTATCTCCAATGTAATGACACTCCTGCCCGGCGATGTAATAGCCACAGGGACTGCCTCAGGCATAGGACCTATGAAGCCCGGTGATGTTGTCGAAGTGAAAATAGAGGGCATAGGCACACTGAGAAACTATGTAGTGGCACAGGAATAAAATAACAATCCATCTCATTTCAATATCATAACTTTTAAATAAAATCTATTTATGATAATTTAGCGTAAAACTTGACAAAATTACTAAATAGAATTATAATAGGTTACGAACAGGATTGAAATTGACCTAAGCATGGCAGGAGGTAACAGTAATGCCAAAACCTTCAGAATCCAAAAAGGAAGCCTTCCAACGTCTGGCAACCAAAAGAACAAATGCAGTGCTGGAACGAATTCGCGTCCTAGGACATTGTGCCAACCCTCAGCTTTATGATTACTCTCAAGAGGATGTTAGGAAGATTTTCCAGGCGCTAGAGAAAGAGCTGAAGGTCGTGAAAGTAAGATTTCAGAACTCGAGTAAATCAGAATTTCACTTATAAAAAAGAAATTTAAATTTCAAAGGAGGTATTTATGTCGGAAAGATTAATAGATAGTTACCTTACTGGCGTTGAAGTAAGAAGGACCGTTCGTAACTGGCCAGAGGATGTAAGGGCAATTGTTGATGGGTATCGAGCACATACAACGATACCTCATGCTGTACAGAAAGATGCCATTCAAAATGCATGGAGCGCCAAAAAGAATAACAAGGGAAAGGGATGGAGCTTCACATTTGAGTTGATCGAAGTAAGAGGTAGAAAATTTCTTGTCATGACAGACGAGGGGACGACAGGACTTACAGGTAGAGTTTTAACTCCCGAAGAATATGAAATGGATTTGCCCCGTGAGGAGCGATGGGGTCGTTTCGAGGGGGTAGCTTTTACTCAACCGCGTGAAGAGAGGACTCTCGGTTCACGGGGTAGAGGTAAATTTATTTTCGTTGGCGCATCAAAAGAATACACAATTCTGTATGATACCCTCCGGGACGATGGTATTTACAGATTCGGGTTCAGAACCGTAACAAGAACTGAATCTCCTCTTCATGCCGTTGATGGACAGAATGGTAAGAGGATATTGAGCGAAATAACCGGTGGCTTGATACCCCCTCTTTCTTCTGTGGGAACTAGGGTTGCCATTGTTGATCCCGTGGATGAATTGATTGAAGATATCAAAAATGGCAACTTTTTACGCTACCTGGGTGAAACTTGGTGGGAAATAATCCTGAAATATAATGCTAACATAAAGTTGAAAGTATTTGGGCAAGAGCAAACAATAACCATCCCAAAAGAGTTTCCCTTGCTGGAAGATGACTCAAAACAGTCTAAGGTCTGGATTAAAAAAATTCAGAGAATCCCGACCGGGATTGGGGAATTTCGAATCAAGAAACTCCATATGGTTTATAACAGCAGCAGATCGGTCCCTGAAGATATTAGGGGAGTTGCTATTCAAAGAGATGGAATGAAAATATGCTCAATAGCGCCAATGTATCTCGGGCGGGAAATTGCAGAAGGACTATATGGCTATATAACTTTTGATTCTGATACAGAGGAAGCTTTGCTGGAAGATGAAGGGATAGAGCACTATTCTTATGATTTTCGACGTTCTCTTCCAGGAACAGTAAAAAGATTTGTGCTGGATGAGATGACAAGATTTGCCCGAGAGAAGCTCGGTTATGGCATCGACGCAAGACAGCTTCGAAGGCAACAGCAGCGGAATGCAGAAAGGCGAGCCTTAGTTGCTATCAACAAGTTTGCAAAGGATATAGGAATAGGTGTGGGTCCAGGCAGAAGGCGTGCAGGTGGTCGCGGCGGACTCAGAATCCCGAGAGAAATCTATATTGAGGTTGACGATATGCATTTCCCTAGGCTGGGAGACCTGCGCGTTAACTATGGTGAAGATATATCAAATATAAAAACTAGGATTGTTAATTACTCTGACATTGAGGCAATTGTAAGATTCAAGTTGTTCATGAGACTCTACGGTAGGTCTGGAAGGTTGATCAAAACTTATGCTGAGCAGGATGTCATTATTGCACCTAAGCATAGTTCAAATTACATCGGTCCATACCAGCAAATATTCCAACCAACAGATTTTCCAGACAAAGGAGGATATACCATTGTAGCGAAGATAATATCACTCAGAGATGAGGATAAAGGAACGGAACTTGATATTGAAAATCGAAGTTTTTACCTTGAGGAAGATCCTCCGCCACATGGACTTTTCGAAAAATGTGACGCCATGGAATTTCCAGAGAGGGCAAAAATGATTATGGAGGAGTGTCTTACTGGAGAGCGGGGAGGATTGGTATTGCAGTATAATCTAAATCACCCCGCACAAGAAGCTGTACAGGACCAAGAGGATGATCTCGCAGCTTACCTTATATGGTTGATGGGACATGAAATGTGCAGATATGACTTGCTTCAGGAAAGTTCGGTGCTCTTCGATTCAGAAGATAAAGATAACCCCGATGCTATATTGCGCAAGACCCTCCGTAACATAGGGGAATTTCTTCACAGATTCAGGATGGGAGAGTTTGGCTGATGGCTGTGATAATAAGGGAAACTAGAACAATTGATGGAAAACCTGAAAAAGTGAAAGTCTTTAAGACAAAAAGATTGCTGACGGGTGAATTGAGGGCGCAGGCAGAAAAGCTTGACAATCTTTTATCAAACAAGATGAAGCAAATAGAACAAGAAATGAGAGATACTGGGCTTATCAACTTAAAGGGGCAAAGGGGGAGGGTGCATAAGCTATGGTATGAACTCGGTAAAAGGCTTGGATTTGTGATGGATACTTCAAAAGTTGCGGCTGAGGACAGGGAATTTGTTTGGAGGGCACTTTATGATCACGCTGGCTCTCTGGCCCCCGGACCTATAACTAAGCGTGCCGAAAGGGATCCAGAAACAAGTCATTTTTCCTATTGTTATATGCTGTCAAAATTTCCTTGGGAATTCGTTGAGACGGCAGGGGATTGGACCTCATGGAGTGAATTTTTCGATAGAAAAGAGACAAAAAATGATCAACGCATTATAGAATGGCTTAGCAGAAAGGCGAAAGAGGGTAATATAAAATCGAGACAGAACTGGCTGCGACCTCTTACTAAGGTCATACATAAGCAATTTGAGAAAAAAGATACAACGGTGTTCACCAATGAGGAACTTTTCGAGATTCTTGAAAGGGTATCCCTAAATCAGCAGAGAAATGAAGAAGGATGCTAAAAGATATTTCGTAATAGACCTGTTTGCTGGATGTGGTGGATTGAGTGAAGGATTTAGACAGGCGGGGTTTAATGTTATTGCCCAAGTGGAGATGGATAAATGGGCATGTGAAACTTTGAAAACTCGATATCTGTATTACAAATTAAAGGAAAGGGGAAAACTCTACTGGTACTTGAAATACTCAAGGGATGAAATAATAAAAGATGAAATCTATGGAAGATTCCCCGATATTAAAAGAGAGATTGACCTTGAAGTAATAAAGGCCGAGTTCGGTAAGGATGATGCTGAAGGAATACTGAATAGAATCGAGGATGTAAGGAAATATTATGAGACATCGAGGTTTCATGTGGTATTGGGCGGTCCGCCCTGTCAGCCATATTCTCTTGTCGGTAGGTCACGAGATCCTGATAGAATGACGCTTGATGGTAGACACTTTCTTTACGAATACTACCTTAAGATTCTCGATAACCTCCAGCCTGATTTTTTCGTCTTTGAAAATGTTCCAGGGCTGCTTACAGCTAAAGCAAAGGGGGAGGAAATGTTCTCAAAGATGCTCGATGACTTCAGAAGTATATATCCTTCCTACGAAATTGCACCAAGTTTTGATGAATATTCACAGAATCCTCAGCAATATTTACTGGACAGCGCCAAGTATGGGGTCCCACAAAAACGAAGACGGATTGTCTTTATTGGTTACAAGAAATGTCTATTATCAAAAAATCCTGATGTAAAGAACATCTTCAAAAGAATTTTGAAATCAAAGGCACCTGAGTATGCTGGCTATACTGTAAGTGATGCAATCGGTGATTTACCAATCCTCATACCAGGAAAGGGTAGTGATGAATGGTTCGGGGAATATTACAGAGAAGCTATAACACCATATCAAAGGAAAATGAGGAGAAACTCAACGGGGATTCTCAATCACAGGGCAAGAACACATATGAAAAGCGATCTGGAAAGGTATAGATTTTTTATTGAACATCGCTTAAATGGAAACAAAGCTGCTACTTTAACCGATCTCATGAAGGAAAGGCCAGATTTAACTCCAGCCCACAATCATCTGGATAAATTCCTCGACAGGTTTAAAGTTCAGTGGTGGTCTCAGCCATCTTCAACCATTACTGCTCATATATGTAAGGACGGACATTACTACATACATCCAGATATCAGCCAGTGTAGGTCTTTCACTGTTAGAGAAGCCGCCCGTTGTCAATCTTTCCCAGACAATTTCAAATTTGAAGGCCCCCGGACTGAGCAGTTCAGGCAGGTTGGTAATGCTGTTCCACCTTTAGTGGCAAGAACCATTGCCAGAAGTATCCTCCAAGAATTAAAATCAATCTATGACGAGTGAACCACCATTGGAAGGATTACCTTCTGCTGAGGATATCCGTTTATTTCGGAGCAAGGTTATTCGCTGGTTCAATAAAAATAAGCGAGACTATCCATGGAGGGAAACCCGTGATCCCTTTAAAGTTCTCATTGCCGAGATGATGCTCAGACGAACGAAGGCAGATCAAGTAAAAGGAGTCTATGACCGACTTTTTACAGAATATCCTAGCGTCGAGGCCATGGCAAAAGCCAAGGATGAAGAGTTGGAGCAAATTTTGTATCCCTTGGGGTTGAAATGGCGTACTCCAGCGTTCGGTCTGGTGGCACGGGAAGTGCAGGCAAAATACCAATGCAGAATCCCCAAAACAAGAGAGGAGTTGACTACTTTGCCTGGTGTTGGTGAATATGTGGCAGGAGCAGTATTATCTATAGCCTATGGCAAAAAAGAGTGGATAGTTGATAGTAGTATTGTAAGATTATTTAAGAGATATTTTGGAATCAAAACATCAAAAGAAGGACGGAGGGATAAACTCGTTGTGGAAATGGCCAAGGTATACGCATCAGGAAAAGACCCTCGGAAGGCCAACCTAGCCCTCCTTGACTTTGCAGCTTTAATTTGCCTTCCTAGAAACCCGAAATGCACACTATGTCCTTTATCCACCATCTGTCGCTATTATTCCTCAGATAAGAATTTGAGATAGATTATGCCTCTTGTAAAAATTCGTTAGATTCAAGATGGTGGAAGGATAGAAAAGGGCGGGGGTTATCCCTGGATGAAGTTAATCATTATATGAAGGTAGCCAAGGCAATTCGGTTAACGATTGAGCTGCAAGGAAAGGTAGATGCGGTATATGCCAGAATTGACTAGCCAGTCTTGGAACTCTTTTCGGGGCTTAAAGCTCCATTTCCCTTAAAGGTATGACCAGAGGAAGGGCTTTAATTTTGGCCAGGAGCCAAAGGCAAAGAAAGTGAGGCAGCCAGGGGAGAGCCTTGACTACCGTAACTAAAAAGGGTACAATCGTCCCCATAATGGGTACAATAACTGAAAGCTATAATCTGTCTGCAGCTCTGTTTGGCAAGACCCGCCGGGCGGTTCTGTCCCTGCTTTACAGCCATGCCGACGAGTCCTTTTACCTGCGTCAGATCGCCCGCTTCTCCGGCACAGGTCATGGTGCCATACAAAGGGAACTGAAACATCTTTCCGCTGCAGGAATTATCCGGCGGACTGTGAGAGGCAAGCAGGTTTATTATCAGGCTAATCCGGAATGCCCTATCTTTACTGAACTGAGAAGCTTCGTGGCCAAGACATCCGGGATTGGAGATATATTACGGTCTGCTCTGTCTCCGCTGGTAGACAAGATCTCGATTGCCCTGATCTATGGTTCTGTAGCCCATGGCTCGGAATACCAATCCAGTGACGTGGACATCTTAGTTGTGGGCGAAGTGACATTCGCCGAGGTCGTTGAAAGACTCGGCCCTGCCCAGGAGACGCTAGGGCGGGAAATCAATCCCACAGTGTATCCCCCAGCCGAGTTTAAAAGTAAAATCGCCAAGGGACATCATTTCCTCAAGGCAGTCTTGAGTGGAAGTAAAATATATCTAATCGGAGATGAACATGAGCTTGCGCGACTGGTTGAAAAACGGTTGGCTGATTGAACACCAGACTAGCACCCAAGAGATTGAAGACCTGCTGAGCGTAGCGGACCGCGACCTAGATAACTGTCAGACAGCCGGGTTAAGCCCGGACTGGAAGTTAAATATCGCCTATAACGCTGCTCTCCTGATGGCGACTGCAGCCCCGGCCGCAGCTGGCTACCGTGCTACACGGGATGCCCACCACTACCGGGTGATCCAGTCGCTTGCCTATACCATCAAGGCTGATGCCAGACTGATTACCCAACTTGATGGTTTCCGAAAGAAACGGAATATCAGCGACTATGAACGGGCAGGGGTGGTATCTGACCAGGAGGTTAAAGAGATGGTAATTCTGGCAGAGAATCTCCGTGCTTCTGTGATAAAATGGCTCCGCACTAACTACCCAAAACTGCTACAGGAGTGACCAATGCCCGCTTTTAATATTCCAATTAAAAATGTAGTTGCCCAATTTATTGGGCGACTGTGCCTGATGAATCAGGCAACTACAAAAATTTGGGGGTGAACCACCTCTAAGATGGCTGAAATTGAACGGGGAATCAAAATTAAACAGCCTGAAATTCAATAGGAGGTTATAGAAAAAATGGCAGTAGCAGAGATAAATATCATCCCTTTAGGGACAGGTACTCCCTCACTCAGCAAGTATGTGGCCAGCGCAGTTAAAGTCCTGCAGCAGGAGAAGGATTTAAAGTACGAGATAAACTCCATGGGGACGGTTATAGAAGGTGATTTAGACAAGATTTTAGCTGTGGCAAGAAAGATGCACGAGGCGCCCTTTAGCGAGGGGCTCGCCAGAGTGGAAACTATAATCAAAATCGATGACCGTAGGGATAAAGCTCTGAGCATGAGCGGCAAGATAAGCTCGCTAAAGGGAAAGTTGGGATACTAGCTCAGCAGGTGGGAGATTGCTTCGCTTTGCCTGTCTTGAATAAGATTCTTCGGTCGCTTTGCTTCCGCAGAATGACAAGAGTTGCAGGGCTCACGAGGAAATTCGCTAGAGACCCCTCGCTGTCGCTCAGGGTGACAATTAAACAAGCTCAAGGGATTCTTTGCGGAATTCAGGGCAGCTATTAGATAATCCGGCTTAAGCTTGCACCTTAATCGGCACGCCTACTTTGGGTATAATGACTTGCCTGTGAGCGCCAACCTTAGCCTGGAAAAGCTCAGGATATTCCGTATGCACAGGAATTACTATCCTGGGATTGATTGTTCCCACAATCTCCATAAGCTCAGTAGCCAAAGCATGCCCAGAGCTATGAAGACCTCGCTCACTCTCAGTCACCTTGCCCGTTTCCGCATCAGGAACGCCCACCGGCAAGAACCCGAAATGGTCAATCCACTGCCTTAACCTTCTCATATCAATGCGCTGCTCTTCGTTGAAAGCCTCGCTGGATGAGTAAATATACAGCCCACCCCTGCCTGGCTTAATGTCAATCAGTTCATTTATATCCCAGAAGCTCAGACAGAGGATATAGCCACCTCCATCACGCCTGATATCCTCAGGTTGAACCGTTTTACCTTTATCCTTATAGCGCCGAAGCAAATTTCTTTCCCAGTTCAGAACATTCTTAACTTCTTCATATACCACCAAAGTGCTGTCGGCGATAGGGTCGGGTATTTCGGACATTACAAGGTGTAAGGACTGCAAAAGATAAGCATCTTTGGCTAGAACGGCAAGTTTTCGTCCACACTCGCTGGCAATTTCCCTGAACGTCATCAGTCTCTCCAGGTTTCTAGGACCGAAATCAGCAACCACCAGCTTGCCCTCGGCTTCCCTGACTTTCTCAAGGGCATTTTCAAGAACTTCATCCTCAGTTACTGCATCGCCTTCTTCGTTGATATTAGTCCCTTCGCATAAGAGCACAATAGGCTCAAGCTTTGCTGCTTCACTAGCAAATTCCCTGGTTTTGTAGCCCATTCTGCCATGCAAGCGCAAGTCTCCGGTATAAACAATCCATCCCTCGCTCGTCTCAACAGCAAAAGCTGCTGCCCCATAAATGGAATGGTCAACAGGAAAACTCTTCACCCTGAGGTTGCCCACTCCATTGCTAATCTTGGTTTGCTTGCAATCTAATTGTCTGCTTCCCACTGCCATCTTCCAGAAGCTTTGTGCTTGAAGAGATAATGACACTGGCTCGGTGAAAAGGAATTGTCTCTGTAGCGAAGCGTATTTCTTCCAATTACATGACCTGATTAGATGCTCCTGCTCCTCACGAGGCACAACGTAACACACTTCCTTCTCAAAATCTCCTATACTTATGTCCTGGATCGCTTTGACAAGGAAAGCTGTGACAGGGCTGCACATAATAGGAATGGCAGGATTTAGAAAAGATATATGACCGCTGTGGTCTAGATGAGCATGAGAAAGTAGAACAGCATCTAAACGAACATCTCTTATCTCACAGCGTAGCCTTGACCAGACATCATCCCAGGACGGTTCAAGCCCGCTTCTATAGATACCTTTCAGAGGAGGCAGAAGCCCAATCTCAAACAGGTCTGTCAAACCTCTGCTGGCACGAGGTTTAAGGTATTCTTCAAAGTATTGAGACCAAATGGCATAGTTAATGCCAAAATCAAAAGATAACGTGGTATTATCGGCCTCCACAAAAATCTTGTTTCCACCTATTACTCCGGCACCACCATAAACAGTAATGCTGATAGTCATTGTCCTATGCGCACCCCATTCTACCAGTTTTTATCTACTCTCAGCATTATGATAACACTCTATAAATAGCGAAAGGCCTGCAAGAGATTCTTCGCCCGTAGAGCTCAGAATGACAACAGGGGAGAGTTCTAAATAACAAGAACAAGCGAGCCATGAAATCCACAAAGCCCGTTTTTGCACTTTGCTAAGGCTGATGTTACAATGCCAGAGACATGGTGCTTAGCGATCACACAATCAAAGAGGAGATCGCTAGAGGCAGGATAGTTGTTGAGCCTCTTCATCCTGAGTGTATCCAGCCAGCCAGCATTGATGTCCATCTAGATAATAAGCTCCTCGTCTTTAAAACCTGGCACCATCCTTTCTATATTGATGTTAAGCAACCTATAGATAACCTATCTGAACCGGTGCAAATTGAACAAGATAAACCTTTTCTGCTAAATGCTGGGGAATTCGTTTTAGCCAGCACACTGGAATCGATTACTCTGCCAGATGATATTGTAGGTCGGCTTGAAGGCAAGAGCTCTTTGGGCCGAATTGGACTCTTGATTCACTCCACCGCTGGTTACGTTGATCCTGGCTGGCATGGAAACCTTACCCTTGAACTATCTAATGTAGCTAAGCTGCCGGTAACCCTCTATTATAAAATGGCAATCGGGCAAATCTCCTTCCTGCGTTTGACTTCGCCTGTAGATAAAGCCTATGGCTCAGCCGGGCTGGGAAGTAAATATCAGGGACAAACCGAACCCACCGCTACCAGATATTACAAGGATTTTGCCAGGGAGCATTAATACCAATGCCATCTACAGAATATATGGAGCATGCGCTATCCTTAGCTAGATTAGCCATGGGATGTACCAGCCCCAACCCTGCGGTAGGAGCCGTCATTGTCAAGGACGGGGTTGTTGTGGGCAGAGGATATACACAGCCAGCCGGTTCAGACCATGCCGAGGTGATAGCACTCCGCCAAGCTGGTGACAAGGCAAGAGACGCCATAATGTATGTTACTCTGGAACCTTGCTGCCATTATGGGCGTACTCCACCTTGCACCCAAGCTATAATCAATGCTGATATTTCAGAAGTACATATAGCATTGCTTGACCCTAATCCCTTAGTCTCGGGCTACGGGGTGAAAGAGCTAAATGAAGCTGGCATTAAGACTTATGTCGGAGCTTACCAGGAAGAAGCCTGCCAGATAAACGAGGCCTATATCAAATTTATTACCACGGGCCTACCTTTTGTCATCGCTAAATTTGCCATGAGCCTCGATGGGAAGATTGCTACCAAAACTGGTCACTCTAAATGGATAAGTAATGAAGAAGCCAGGAAGTATATGCATGTCCTGCGTCATATCGCTGATGCTATTATGGTAGGGGTAAATACTGTTATTGCTGATAATCCCCGACTTACTTCTAGAGGCTGCAGTGGCAAAGGCGGTGAGACAAAGACGCAACCACTGCGTTTAATCGTCGATAGCAATGGGAGAACACCGCTGGATGCTCGGCTTTTCAAGCAGCCAGGAAAAACTTTGCTTGCTGCAGTCGAACCTTTTGATATGGAAAGGAAAAAAAAATTTGCCCAAATCGGGGTTGAAGTGCTGGAATTACCAGGAATGGAAGGGCTGGTAGACCTGAAAGAGTTATTCAAGGTAGCGGGGGAACGAAGCATAGTCACTATTTTAGTAGAAGGAGGAAGTAAACTCCTGGGGTCTCTCTTTGACCTCCACTTAGTAGATAAAGTGTTAGTCTTCATTTCACCAATTATCATTGGTGGTAACAAAGCTAAAACTGCAGTAGGCGGGGATGGAGTTGCTAGTGTAGTTGATGCTCTCTGCCTCAGTCAGGTTGATATCAATAACTTTGGCGATAACATATTGGTTAGTGGCTATGTTGAGAAAAGAGCCCCACAAAAATCGCAGATTTTGCGGTAGAAATTATGTTTACCGGAATAACCGAGGAAACTGGCACAGTCAAAGAAGCGACTTCGAATCACTTACTTATCGAAGCCCAAAAGCTGCTTGAAGGAATAAAGGTAAGTGATAGTATAGCTGTTAACGGAGCCTGCCTGACTATTACTTCCTTAAATAACAGCACCTTCAGTGTTGATATTATGCCTGAGACATTGCGCCACACCAATCTTGGTGGCCTTCATTATGGCGACCAGGTAAACTTGGAAAGAGCACTAATAGCCGATGGACGCATTGGCGGTCACTTAGTATCAGGGCATATCGATGATACTGGGGATGTAATGACAGTAATCCCCGAGCAAGCTGCACATATTATGAAGATTTCGGCTCCGGCCAAGCTAATGCCTTACATAGTCACTAAGGGATTCATTGCTGTCGATGGTGTTAGCCTTACCATTACAGACCTTGACGATTTCTCCTTTACTGTATCTCTAGTAGCCTATACCATGAAACACACTACATTAGGTAATAAAAGACCTGGCGACAGAGTCAACTTAGAGACAGATATCATAGCCAAATACATAGAACGGCTTAAGGAGCGAAATAGTCGAGGTTTAACCACCGAATTCCTTGAGAAATATGGATTCGCCAGAAAAGAGGCTTAGAATGTTGGCTACTATACCACAGGCGATCGAAGATATAAGAGCTGGTAAATTTATCATTATCGTTGACGATGAGACCCGCGAAAACGAGGGCGACCTGGCAATGGCAGCAGACAAAGTTACCCCCGAGACTATAAATTTTATGGCCCGGCACGCCCGAGGATTAATTTGCCTTCCTATAACTAAGCAGAGGCTGGATGAATTGGCAATACCGCTAATGGTTCAGGATAATACTTCCAAAAACTACACCGCATTTACAGTATCTATTGAAGCAAAAAAACAAACAACTACTGGAATTTCCGCCTCCGATCGAGCACAAACCATAAAAGCGGTACTCGACCCTAACACTAAGCCAGATGATTTAGCCCGTCCAGGACATGTATTCCCCATTCAAGCCAGAGATGGAGGAGTGCTAGTGCGGGCAGGTCACACCGAAGCTATTGTTGACTTAGCCAGGTTGGCCGGACTTTACCCCGCTGGCATTATATGTGAGATTATGAATGAGGATGGCACCATGGCACGCCTGCCTCAACTCGAGATTATAGCCGCTAAATACGATTTGAACATAATAGCAATCTCAGATTTGATCGCTTACCGCCGGCAACATGAAAGGCTGGTGCAAAAGGTAACTGAGGCCAAGCTGCCTACTAAGTACGGCGAATTTACGGCCATAGCTTACAAGAGCAGCGTTGATGTCGCTGAGCATGTCGCTTTAGTTAAAGGCGACATATCGAGCGATGAACCAGTATTAGTACGCGTCCATAGTGAATGCCTTACTGGAGATGTCTTTGGTAGTCTGAGGTGTGATTGCGGCGACCAGATTAGATTGGCAATGCAAAGCATAGCCGAAGAGGGCAGAGGGGTTTTTCTTTATATGAGACAGGAGGGAAGAGGGATAGGATTCCACAATAAGCTTCGTGCTTATGCTCTTCAAGATCAAGGCATGGACACTGTAGAGGCCAATATCGCTTTGGGCTTTCCACCTGATTTGAGAGACTATGGCATCGGGGCTCAAATTCTAGCCGACTTAGGTTTACATAATATTCGTCTACTTACCAACAACCCCAAAAAGGTAGTCGGACTGGAAAGCTACGGACTCAAGATAATAGAGACTATACCACTAATAGCCCCATCTAACCCTTACAATATCCATTATCTGGAAACCAAACAAAAAAAACTAGGACATATTTTAAATGTAGAGGAGGTAATCGATGGCTAAGCATTACGAAGGTATGTTAATAGGCAAGGGACTTAAATTTGCTGTTGTTGTTTCCCGATTCAATGAATTGATAACCACCAGGCTACTCGAAGGAGCAAGGGATGCTTTGCTACGTCACGGCGTTGATGAACAAGATATCGATATCGCCTGGACCCCTGGCTGTTTTGAAATTCCGCTGATAGCTAAAAAGTTAGCTCAGCATGGTGGATATAACGCTGTGATATGCCTCGGTGCTGTAATTCGCGGCGACACCCCCCACTTTGAGTATATTGCTTCTGAGGTAAACAGAGGAATTGGCAGAATAACCTTGGATAGCGGCTTGCCAATAGCACAGGGCATAATTACTGCTGATACTCTGGAACAAGCTATCCAGAGAGCCGGAACTAAAGAAGGCAACAAAGGTTTTGCCGCTGCAGTAAGCGCCATTGAGATGGCAAATTTAGTTAAGGCTATTCAGTGACCTTGTACACTTTGTCACCCCGCCTTACCCTGTCGGGAACCTTTATGCCGACAAGGTCACCAGACTTGCCCTCAGTGATATCGACGCAATCGATTTGCAGAGACTCCACAATAAGCTCCATATCGGTGGTACTGCCTTTAATGTGGATTTTGTCACCTATCTTCAATGCGCCACTTAGCTCCACACCAGCTACCACAGGCTTAGCGAAGAAATCAGTCACCTGGCCGATTCCTACTTCTGGCACTGCCAAACACCTCCTTCCTATAATTTCATTATGATTATATATTAATACAGGGAGCATGTATAGACCTTGACATACTATTTAGTTAACCCTATGATAGTAATACTTAAGTAAAACTAGTTGGAGGTAATAAATCATGGTTGAGGGAAAAGCAAAACAACCGTACAATTGGGAGGAGGTGTTTTCTTTTGATCGGCTGAAGAGAGCTATGACAGCCAAGGTCCTGGATCAAATTGAAGGCATATGGCAGGGGAAAGAACCTATAAGTCCTGAGCAAATCAGTGAAGTAATTAACAATGAATGGCAGAAGGTCAAGGAAGCAGTGCGGTCATCGCCAGCAGCAAGGGAAGCCTTTCGAAAGTATTTAGAACACACTGTCTCAGAGGAAATAGATAAGCTAATACAAGAAAATAAAGCTGAACTAGAGTCTTTGGGAGTGGTTGAGAGAAGTCTATAAATTGGCCTTCAGAGACAAAGATAACCAAGTTGTTGAGGTCAACGCTGAGTTGACTATGGAGCAGATAAATAGGCATTTGAATGTGGTAGATAAAAGGCTGGATAACATGGACTCAGTAATCACATCACTTGTAGAAAGGGTAATGCAGCAGCCCGTCACACTAGAAGTCTTATGCCCTAAATGCGGTCAAGCTATACAAATCAACATAACAAGCAATGTGAGAGCAAAAGGCTAGATACAAACTGCTTATAGCAACCCTCACACTACTTTTACTGCTGTCCCATAAGCTACCATCTCGGCAGCTCCAGACATCACCATTGAGGTTACAAACCTGGCACCTACTATAGCATTGGCTCCCATCTTCTCAGCTTGCTCCATCATCCGCTGTAGAGCTTCCTCACGAGCCTGCGCCAACATTACAGTGTAATCTTTAACTTCGCCACCAACGATATTTCGCATGCCAGCCATAATATCATGCCCAACATGTCTGGCTCTAATAGTACTCCCTCTAACCAGGCCCAGAGTTTCTGTTATTCTTTTGCCCTCTATCTGCTCTGTAGTAACCACAATCATTTTTCTACCCCCTTGAATCTCTCTTTTTCTTCCTTTGATGCTTGGTACCTCTCCCAACCCAGTGACACCAGGAGAACAATAAGCCCTATAGATATAGCAACGATGGCTATCTTGACCGGTAAGGGCCACGATGGGAAAGCCCGGCTGAATAGCTGATAGAGCCCCCAGCCAGCTAGAATTCCCAGTCCAACTCCCAACAGTGTACCGCCTATTTTTCGCATTTCTCCCATCTACTTTGTCTAAATTAATCTTTAAAACGATTGGTGATTGGCAGTCTTCTGTCTCTACCAAAATCCCTGGCAGTTATCTTTACACAGGGAGGAGACTGACGACGCTTGTATTCATTCCTGTCTATTAACCTGGCTGTTCTCTCTACTACATCGCGGTCAAAACCCATAGATACAATCTGATCAATTGTCGCATCATCTTCCACATATGCTTTTAAAATGGGGTCTAGAACTTCATATGGTGGCAGGGTATCTATATCCTTCTGATCAGGTCTCAGTTCAGCTGACGGCGCTTTTACCAGAACACTTGACGGTATCACCTCTCTCCCTGCCTGCCTGTTCTTGTATTTACATAATTCGAAAATCAGCGTCTTGGTCACATCCTTGACTACGGCGAATCCACCGGCCATATCTCCGTAAAGAGTGGTATAGCCTGTAGCCGTCTCACTTTTGTTACTGCACGTAAGCACTAACCAACCAAACTTATTGGATAAAGCAAAGAGTATGTTGCCTCTAATCCTGGCTTGAATGTTCTCCTCAGTCACATCAGGCTGAGTATCATCGAAAGATTCCGCCAGCATCTCCAGATATGAGCTGAATGCTTTCTCAATAGGTATTACCTTAAGTTCTATTCCCAGGTTCCTTGTCAGGATTTCAGCGTCTGATTTGCTGCCTGGCGATGAGTAGCGAGAGGGCATGGAAACACCTACAACATTGCCAGCCCCCAGAGCATCCACTGCTATGGTAGCCACCAGGCTGGAGTCAACTCCTCCAGATAAACCAATAACTACCTTTTTAAAACCATTCTTGTGCACATAATCCCTGGTGCCAAGAACAAGTGCCTGGTATATCTCTGCAATATCACTTAACCTCTCAATTTGCCTTGGTGGCAAGGGGGGTTTAACTGCTGTGGAATATTGGCTTGGTATTTCTATCCTGGTAGCTTGCCCCAGCTCCTTTTTAACTAAAAGTGCCCCCTTCCTCAATCGAGGACCGCACAACTTTGAACGAAATACCGACTCCACATCCAAGTCCTTAACTATAAGCTCCTCCTCAAACTGTTTCCCTCTTGCAATAAACTGTCCTTTCTCATTAATAATAAAACTATTTCCGTCAAATACCAGTTCATCCTGACCACCAACCAGGTTGTTAAAGGCAACAATAGCTACATTATCCGATGCTCTGACAGCAAGCATCCTTTCTCTAAAGTCTCCCTTCCCAGCATGATATGGAGAAGCACTTATATTAATCAGCAGGTTAGCCCCAGCGTAAGCCTGCACCATTGCCGGTCCAGCTTCATACCACATATCTTCACAAATAGTTACACCTATACCGATACCATAGATGACAAAAATAGGGTACTCAGTTCCCGCCTGGAAATACCTATTTTCATCAAAGACCCCATAGTTAGGCAGATAAACCTTATGGTATGCACCCACCAATTTGTTATCGTAGATTAGCGCTGCAGCATTATATATGTCACTATCGCTATCAACAAAGCCTACTACCACCGCTATACCTGAGGTATGCTTTACTATTTCATTGAGGCATTCCTGATTTCGCTCAATGAACTGTGGTTTGAGCAGCAAATCTTCGGGAGGATAACCTGTTATGGCTAATTCAGGAAAGGTTAACAAGTCAACGCCGAGCGACTTTGCCTCATTGATAAATTGTATTATCTTATTTGTGTTATTGCCCAGATCACCCACAGTAGGGTTGATTTGAGCCATTCCCAATCTCAGATTTTGCACAATATCTCCTTCAACGCCATATCATACTACATTATTAGCTGTTGAATCGGATTATATCATTTTATTAAGGGAGCATGGCTGATTTAGGGGACTGTTGTCCACAACTGAACTTGACAACAAACGGTGTAGGTATTAATATAAATAAGTGTCGCAAAATGAATCTTTTGCGAACCGAAGCTATTTACATAATATAAAAACTAAGCATGAGACTGGATTTATTAATCACTGAGTTCTTAGAATACCTGGAGATTGAGAAAGGTTGTTCTCCTCTTACTGCTCGCCGGTATCGACATTATTTGAAACGCTTCTACAACTGGCTCATTGAAAATTCCCCCATTACTAAGCCTGAAGATATAGACCTGGAACTTATTAGAAGGTACAGGTTATACCTGGCGCATTTGCGTAACCGAAACGGCGTACAATTAAAGCGCATCTCCCAGAGCTACCATATTATTGCGTTAAGAGCTTTTCTCCGTTATCTCTTAGTTAAGCGTGATATACCTACCTTATCCCCTGACAAGATAGAGCTTCCCAAACAAGGCTCTCGTTCCGTTAGTTTTTTGGACTCAGAACAGATAGAAAGACTACTGAACAGCCCCAAAACATCAAATAATATAGGACTGCGGGATAAAACTATTTTAGAAACACTGTTCAGCACAGGGTTAAGAGTATCAGAATTAGTTAGTCTAAATCGTGACCAGATAGACCTAGAGCGGCAAGAATTTGGTGTCAAAGGCAAAGGTAATAAGATACGCGTAGTTTTCTTTTCAGACACGGCCGTGCAATGGATTAAGCGCTACCTCCAATCGCGCCAGGACCACTTCAAGCCGTTATTTATTCGATATAGTGGCAGAGTAGATATCGAAAAGAATGGTGAAAAAATGCGACTGACAGCAAGGTCTATCCAGAGAATTGTTGCTAAATATGCAAAAAGATGTGGCTTGCCAATCCAAGTTAGTCCCCACACACTGAGACATTCTTTTGCTACAGACCTTCTCATAAATGGTGCTGATATTCGCTCCGTTCAAGAAATGCTGGGCCATGAGAGTATCACAACAACTCAGGTTTACACTCATGTTACTAACAGACATCTGAAGGAGGTTCACAAGGCTTTTCACAATAAAAGATAGGTAAGAATAAAAATGGTCAATTATATAAATATTATGTCAATATAATCAGCGCCTCCTCTGATGACGGGCGGAAGATTTTTGAAAATAAAATCCTTCAATAAAAACTCGCCGTGAGAGGCAAAATTTGGAGGGTAAAATAAGCTCACACGTATAATAACATTAATCGGATGACTTTATGGACATTTCTTAGTGGGCTCGGCAGGATTCGAACCTGCGACCAACCGATTCTCGGATCGTTCTTCTATAATTTTACTCCCTTGTTTAGGTCAACTTCAAGAGATTCAGGAGAGGGTTCATCGCCCTCTCCCTTGTCCTCACTCACAGGAGGAGTCTCAACTTCAGCCTTTACAGGAGTGGTAACCGAGCCTTCATTGCCCTTGACCTTGGCTATAATCTCCTGGACAATTGGATCACTGGCTTTAATTCGGTATTGCTTGCCATCATCACCACGGGAGATTTTGCCAGCAAAGTCATGGCGGAGAGTCTTACGGAGAGCGGTAGGAGTAACTCCTGCCATTTGAGCCAACTCCTTGGCTGAGAGGAATTTCTTCTCTGTAGGCCTTTCAGCCTGTGTTGCTTTGGGTTGCTTAGTCTTGGTTGCTTGTATCAATTTACTTTCCTCCTTTTTATTCTTTTCGATCTTTGTAGTCAACTCAGCGGTTAACTCGTTCTCCTTTCTCTTTGTCTCCTTCCTTTCCATTTCTTTTATCCGTTTCCGTGTATAGTTTATTCTAAGATAGGAAGGATGGAACTTGTCAAGGATATTTAGAGCTATTGTTGATGTTCTACGATTTTGTCACCATCTAATTGTTCAGCGAAAATGTCACCATGAAGGAGATGGTGATATTGAACAAGAAAGAACAGAGGAGGCTAGCGGTGTTAAACGAGGTGGAGGGAGGCAAGATGATCGG
>Ga0210003_1000745_pt1 | contig 29558 bp, 42 predicted proteins | sample LantaG_FD_182804 | JGI IMG/M metagenome (GOLD analysis project Ga0210003, IMG submission 182804) | Deep subsurface microbial communities from Baltic Sea to uncover new lineages of life (NeLLi) - Landsort_02402 metaG (SPAdes) (version 2) | ecosystem: Environmental > Aquatic > Marine > Oceanic >... | reverse complement strand
CTACAGGTTCTGCAGGTTCACCATCAGATAGAAGACTTAAGACTAATTTAAGACCAATTAACGAAGCATTATTAAAGGTGTTGAAGTTGAGAGGTGTTTCATTCTATTGGAGGGAATTCTTTGAAGGTAAACCGACAAATGCAGATTTAACGACTCAAGAGTTAGGGGTTATCGCTCAAGAGGTTGAATTATATTTTCCTGAATTAGTAGCTTATACATCTTCAGGTATACGTACAGTAAAATATGATATGTTAGTTGCAGTACTTACTGAGGCAATTCAACAACAAAGTGGTATTTTAGACGAGAAAGAAATCGAACTTAGACAATTAGAGAAAATTGCTGAGGATAGAGGTCTAATATAATAACATCTATTTTTTTTTATAAGTTTTGTATTATAATTTTATAAAAAAGTTATGGTACAAAACTACACACCAAAAAACACAAATAAGTTTTTAGTATATAGGTCAAATAAAGGTGGTATGGGGGATAGACTTCTCGGAGCGATATCCACATTTATACTTGCGTATGTAAATGATTATGAATTCCGTATTGAGGATTTTAAACCAATTTCATTTGTTGAAATTTTCACGTCACCTTACTATTGGTGGCAAAAAGATTGGTATGATTCTCCATATAAAAGAGGTAGACTCAATTTAGAGTCATCCTATGAAGAATACTCTAATGTTATTACAGGTGGTACCATATCTGACCATTACCCAAATTCTGATGTAATTTCTGTATATTGTAATCAAAATTTCATATCACAAATTTATAAAAATCCAATCTATAAATCTAAATTAGAGAAGGAAGGTATTCGTGAAGATGAAGCATTCATTTATGCGTTGAATTTTATATTTGATTTGGAAGATGAATATAAGAAAAATTATGTATATCTAAAACATAAATTAACTTTAGGTGTTGAAAACCTAATAGGTGTCCATTTAAGAACTAATTGGAATTGGGGTGACGTACCTGAAATAAAAAGTGAAAATATAGATTTATTTGTTGAAGCAATTAAAAATAATACACCACCTAACTCAAGGGTTTTATTATGTACTGACCATCCACCATTAGTAGATATTATTAAGGAGAGATTACCAATGATAGATATTAAAACAGTTAAAGGGGCACCAGTACATTTAGAAAAAACGTTAGATTACGAAATGAAAGATATGTTAAAGATTATCTATGAGATTTGGTTACTATCGGAATGTAAAGTTTTTATCGGCTCATATTGGTCTAACTTTAGTAGACTTGCGGTCCTTAAAAGTAATAACTCACCAATATTAATTGAGATGATGGTGAACGAGACTGCGAGTGAAAGGACTAAGTTTTGGTTAAAACAACGTGATAAAAATATAACATTAGAGGAGTCATATAGAATTCCTATGAAAATTAGGGGGATAAATAAATACCCCCCATTAGTTTTACAAGGGTTAAAGTAATTACTCTATATCTAATAAGTAATTCGTATTATTATTTTTTAAGGGGAACAATTTCTCCTCTAAAAGTAATTTATTCTTTGGAAAATATTCCCAAAATTCTGTACTTGATAAATTAGACTCACCATAGACACTAATACCCTTTTCGATACGGTTATTTATTTCGTCACTATCCATTTTTTCTATCCCCTGAAAAGCTACAGACTTTTGTCTATTAATTAACTGCTCGGTATTTCCAAACCAAGATAAGTGCCAACCTCGATAGTTTTTAAGGTAATGGTTAGTTATGTTATTCATATTCCTATAATCCTGAGGTTGTACGTTTTTAAGTTTTTCCCACTTAGTTATTTGTGTACCATACCAATCAGGTTCGTTAAACTGCCAATCAAAGTTCCAATGGAAACTTCTATGTTTAACGGTTAAGAAGTCATATTCAATATGTTCATATTCACTAATTGTAGCATCAAAGGTAGGTGAGTCAAATATTTCATCAACGTCGGAAATAAGTATATAATCTTGGTCTCTAATATTAAGACTGATTAACACATCTTTAATTGAATTTCTATGGTAATTTTCTCTAAACCAATTAGGGTCATCGCCTTCAGGAGTTTCCGGAAATTCCTCAACTACCGCATAGATTAGTTTCTTATCGTATTTAGCAAACCTATCTTTATATTTATCAAAGACTAATTCTTTAGGTTGACCTGTATGTGTAAAACGTGATTCAACCACTACAAAGTAATCTAAATGTGCTTCCATTTCTTGGAGTCTAAATTCTAACATTTCAATTTCATCGTTGAATATAACGCAATCGTATCTTTTTGGAAAAGATTCGACATCGAATAAGTCAACCTTATCTCTCATTGGTGGTAGATATCCTCCAGTTACTTTTGTTAATCTTTCAGTATCAAATTTAGGAAGTTCAGGTGGTAAACCGACTGACATTAAATGAACAATATTTCTTTTATAATTAAAGAAGTCAGTTGCAGTTTCAGTGTGTGCAAATGCAAACATTTTAGTCTTAATAAATTCAGGTGTACCAAACCATGAGAAATGCCATCCAGAAACTACCGTAGTAAACTTTGATGAGTTTTCATCCCATCTACGATTTCTAATGTGTTGGAATATATCATTATTATTAAGGTAATGTGAATAACTAAAGGCAGTTGAACCTAACCAAATATAATCTTTTTCCCATTTAGTATTCCATATAAACCAACGTTGTTGACATACGACAGGACCATAAGGTAATAGTTTATTAATTTCATCTAACTTATCTAAATCTGGTACCTCATCAATGTCAGATACAAAAATGATATCATCATAAGTTACCTCAATCTTTTTAAGACCACGTTCAATCGCTCTCCTTTGGTGATGTTCTCTAACCCAATTAATGTTTCTAATTTCAGGTAACTCAACTAACTCATCAATCTCAGATTGAGTTAGATTCTTAGGTACATCGGTTACTATGATATGAACAATCTTATCCAAATATTTTGCAAACCTTTTTTTATGTATGGTAAAATATAAGGGTTTACTCTCACCTGTGTGTGATATGTTTGATTCCACCAATATAAAGTGGTCTACTTTATCGTATAGTAATTCTAAACGATATTCTAATAGGTCTAATTCATTAAAAAATATAAATGAATCTATTATTTTTTGCTTTTTCATTTTAAAAACATTTTATTATCAATAACTATCGCGTCTATGTCACTACTATAGAAGAGTTCTAACGCCTCTTTAGGGGTTTCTACTATAGGTTGTCCATTTACGTTAAGTGATGTGTTTAAGATTACAGGTACTCCCGTAATCGAGTCAAATTTTTTTATAAGATTATATAATTTATTATTCGTTTTTTCATCTAATGTTTGAACTCTGGCAGTACTATCGACGTGTGTAACTGCCGGTATTAACCACGGTTGTTTTACAGGACACGCATATAACATATAAGGGGAGTCGACACTAATGTCAAACCATTCTGAACATCTATCTTTTAAAACTATAGGTGCAAAGGGTCTAAACCATTCTCGATGTTTAACTCTTTTATTTAATATGTCTTTCATTTTTGGGTCTGTCGGGTTGGCTAAGAAAGAACGATGACCTAACGCTCGTGGACCAAATTCGGAACCACCTTGAAACCATGCAACGATTTTAGATTCTGACAACATTGTTGCGACTAATTCTTCATCATAATCTAGTCCGTCCTCTAAGTCATCGTATTCTCTACCTGTATAACACACCTCAGATGTGGTATATATGTGTCGAGGTTCTCTAGCAAGATGGTATGACTGATATAATGCTGCGCCAACTGCGGTTCCGTCATCACCCGTTGCGGGATATAAATGAAGGTTTTTAAATTTCATTTCATTTAGTGTTTTATAGTTTGAGGTGCAATTTAATATTGTGCCACCTACTAAACATATGTTATTATCGTTAAGACCTTCTGTTAAATCAAATAGTTCATTAGTGTATTTGATAATTGCCCGTTCTAAAACGTATTGTACGGATGCGGCGTGATTGAAATTGGTTAAACTATCGATTGGATAATCACGTTCAATGGTATAATTTAAATAAGTCCAATTGTGTAACCTTTGTAATAGAATTTTTTTATCTTCTTCATGCCAAAACATTAACTCTTTTATTGGTTTGTCGGTAATATAAGTTGCGGCCCATAAATTAAATGTTATGTCATCAGCATATAACTTACGATTTTGGATTGGTTCAACAATCTTTTCCCAGTTATCGATTACTTTTTGGGACGGTTTACCATATGACGCAGCGCCCATCATAGTACCTGCTTTGATTAGTCCTGAACCATAAGATAATATTTCAGTCATCGCATTATACAATGAACCAATCATCAATCCTGGTGTCCCAATATACTGTATACTATTACCGTCACCTAAAAAGTAACCTGAAGAGTTAGGACCCTCAAGTCCTGATGCGTCAACAGAAAATATTGCAGATTTTTCTAAGTTAGAGGTATAGAACACTGAGGCGGCATGTGCCATATGGTGATTAATTAGTATACACTCTTTTTTTATGTCATTGTCAAATAATATTGTACACGTAACATAGTCTCTTTGTTTATAATCCATAGTTGGTTTATAAAAATGAGTATCGGTAAAGATTTCATACCCTAAACCGTCAACATAGGAGTTTCCATTAAATAATGAGTTAAAATTAGGGTGAACACTTGAAAATGGATATTCACTCATTTCTTCAGGCTTATAGAATATACGAACAAACTCATCACTTGATGGGGAATACTTACCAATGGCAACATAATCAATATCTTCGATGGTTAAACCACTTGGTTCTAAGACATAATTTATAACGTCCCAAGATAATCTATGTGATTTCTTTTCCCTTAAAATTCGTTCTGATGAAATCGCAGATATGAGTTTACCATCGACAACTAAACACGCCGATGCGTCGTGTCCAACACTTAATCCTAATATTTTCATTTACTGTTAAAAAAAAACTTTATTTTTAGTTAATGATAATCTATATTGTATTAAATTAAACAAATTATTATGTATTATTCGAATCCTTTTATTGACGACCATAGAGACACTGAAGTTGATTATTATAACTATTACTCTTTCCCTAACATGTTTAGTGATGAAGAGATTGAATTCATCAAACAATGGGGTGAAATTAACGAGCAATTACCAGGTGAGCTTGGTGATTCAGATGAGCTCAGTATTGATGAAAATATAAGAACAAGTACTATCAGTTGGATAGAATATAAAGAAGGTACTGACTGGATTTATAACCGGTTAGCGGAATGTGCACTCACAGCCAATAAAGAAATGAAATGGAACTTGGATTTATCTGGTTTTGGAGATGAGATTCAATATACCAAATATTACGGAACAAACAAAGGCCATTATGATTGGCACGGAGATATCGGTCCAGGGGTACCACATAGAAAATTATCGATAGTGGTTCAATTGTCTGACGAAAAGGATTATGAAGGAGGATTACTTCAATTATCGAGAGGTAGTCATTTAATCGATGGACCTAAAGATAAAGGAACGGTAATATTATTTCCGTCATTCGTTTTACATAGAGTTTTACCTATTACTGAAGGGGAACGTCGCTCGCTGGTTAGTTGGATATCCGGACCAAGATGGAAGTAACCAGATTCAAAGGTGGGGACTTCAAAAACTTATTAAACGATAATAATAAATTTATTCTGTTAGTTTATTATGAGGGACAAATACTAGAGAGTCATTCAACATTTTTAAGTATATTACCGTCATGGGAGTTGAATGATAATCGTAATCAAAATGTTGAGATTATGAATACCTTCACAGGGGTAACATATGTTGAAACATACCATAATGAATCGTATGATTTAGTTTCGCATTTTGGAATATCATATGAAGATATATGGGATAGTGGTAATAACGGACATTACATCCCATTAATTATTGGAGTTAAAAATGGTTGGATAACAAAAACATCGGTTGGGATGTGTTATTGTGCCGAAACGTACATAGATATTTTAAATTCAGTATATCCTGAATTATTTATACCACCCAGCGTAAGTGAGTCTTAACTCCTCAACACCTGGACTAACGTGAGATACGTAGTGCCATTTACCAACACCTTTTGGTAAATCAAATAAAGTTAAAGTATTAAATCTTGGTGTCTCAACTCTTTCGACATCCATAGTTTCGTGGTCTAAGAAATGTAGGTTACCACCAAATTGTGATTTCCAATTTTTAGTTAGTTGATATACAAAACCAACACTACCATTTGGTGAATCGACATGTGGTGAAAGAAAATCACCAGGTAGATACACGGCAGCAAATACTTCATCGGTTGTTGTTACCGTCATATCTAGTACATTATTTAAAAAACTAACAGGTTCTTTAGAATATAACCAACTTTTAAAGTTACATTCAAGACATGTGCATGAGTCAGAGTGGTCACCAACTGTTCTATGAAAGTTATATGAAAACTCGCCATCTTTGAAAGCTTCAAGACTACGAATATAGTTAGATTTAAGTTCATCTTTATAGTCTTCATGATTGATAACTAAATCAAATCCTGATTCACCATTAGCTTTTGGGCAAGTACTAACTCTCCACCAATCGAATGGCATATCTTCAGTAAAGTATTCGTGTATTTTTTCGGCAACCTCGGGTAATAAAAAATTGTCAATAACTACAACACGATTATTTGTAAATTCCTCACGAATAGACTCTATATCTAAGTTAGGATTGATTAGTGAATTGTTAAAATTTAGTTCCATTAATGTTCGGTGTTAAAGAAGAATACTTGAAAAAGTCTACCATCGTTTATGTCTTTACCAAAGTAGTCTAATGAGATATGAAAGTTATCGGCTCTATATAGAATCAATCTATTAAACAGATTACCAAATCTATCCACTTGCTCCCATTTAGTAACGTCTTTAGCGGTTTCTGATGGGGAATTTGGGTCATACTCATCATCTTTATGTAAGTCATAATCCCAAGTCATTAAACCTGAATGTTTATGTTTATATATGCCTGTACCGGCAGTTAGTGGTGCGTCAGGTGTTAAATAAAGTACACCAGCCCAATCAGTATAAGAGTCGGAATGTATCCATGAACGGTCTTGAGCGGTGGTAAATTGAAATGCTCCAGTATATTGGTCACCCCAATATGTTACTTCACCAGCGATTGGTCTTAAAATATCGGATAAACCTTCTTTTAGACTTTCATTTAAAAATGGTTTACTACGAAAACCAGGAAAGGTTCCCGTCACATCATAATCTTGGCTTAATGCAAATTCCCTAACCTCGTGAGGGTTAGAATAGAAGTCGTCTATAATAAGTGAATTAACTCTCATACATTCTTTTTTGTAAAAAGATAAATATAAAGTGGAGAAAGAAAATAATATTTTATATATAATCTTCAAACATATCATTAATGCTTGACATTAGTATATTGTCATCCACCCAATCTGGATAATCAACGGTCAATAATTCACCTTCTTCATCTAAATATCCTCGAAGGGTATCCTCAAAGTCGCCAAAATATTCAAAGTCGTTAAAGTTTGAATGGCGACCACCCCAATCTAATACTGTTTTAATTACTTTTGATAATATATTAGTAATATCAACTTGATACTTATATCCGGTGACCTCTGTAGGTTCATTTGTTCCTGCCTTATATGTCTGTTTTTTGTATGGAATTTCACGAGAAAATGTACCGTTATCAAATAAACCTATTAATTCATTGTGAATGTGCCCATATAACTCATCATATAACCCTTGTTCATATGCATTATTATACATTTGAGTTAAATTTGAATATACTTCAGGTGAATTGTCTATTATGAACTTTGATAAATCATCTTCGTCCATATCTTTAATGACCTCATATGTGATGATATCATTTTGACCACCAAACGATACTTCAATAGTCTCAACCTCCTTATATACGGATTGTTTAAGAGAACTTAAATTTGAAGATGTTAAGTCTGATATGATATCTGTTAAGTTAGGTATATCGTGGTAACTACTTAACTCAGGTATATCCTCACCTAACATTTCTCGAATAAAGTCATTAGACACTCCTCTACGACTATCACTAAAAAACTTTGATAAATCTTCACGCTCTATATTTAACCAGTATCTGTTATCATCCTTATATTCTTTTACAACATCTGTAAAATAGTTAGAGACAATATAGTCTATAACGAATTGAGGGTCATCATTAAAGTATTCAGATAATGCGAGCATAAACCAATCGTATTCACTATCTTCAAAATGTTGTATCAAAGATTCCAATAATCCTTTAGATTTTATAAATTCAATAAAATTTGGAACATCCCCATTAAAGTACGAGTCTATGAAATCGTCTAAATCGGTATTTTTTAAAAATTTAATTAAATCCATGGTTAATCTTTGATTATAAATATAAAAAAAGGGGAAATTAATCCCCTTCATAATTAGTTTTATATTACTGTAGGTTATTTTTTATTAACCGCGTAATATTTTTCTACTTGTTTTTGAATTGCATTTGAAACCGCTTTCTGTGCATTTTCTTTTTGCACTTCTACTTTCGGTTGACTGTTGGCTTTATTTTTACATCCACATCCCATAATACTGTATCTTTTTAAGTTAAAAAGTTTATTGTTTAATTATAAATATATAATGTTTTAAGAATCTGTAAATATGAATGGTAGTCATAGTTGGAAATTTATTTGGTGGGGGACTGCAGGATGTGCATCTCGAGCCACTCAAGTGTTTTTAGTGTCTTCAGGTTGCGAGGATTTACGTAACTATAGTGAGAATTGTCATATAAATAATGAGTGTTCCCACACACACAATCAAGGAATTCCAAAAGGGATGGAAGATTACCCAATTATTTGTAATTTACGTAATCCGTATTCACTTTCAGTTTCATCGTGGTTGGACGAAACCATAGGAGAAGGGCACACAAGTAAAGGTATGTCATTTAGTGATTGGGTATTAAATAGTTTAACTGGTGAACATAGGATATCTCAATACTACCCACATTACTTTATTAATCAATGGGAAGATATTGGTAGACGACCTAATTATTTTATTAGGGTGGAATGTATGGAGGAGGATATTAAAAAAATACCATTCATACCAAAGTCTGAAAGATATGAAGATAGTTTTAATAGTATGATTCGTGTAAATTCATTTAAAAATGAGAATCCAAATGACGAGTACCGAGGAGAGTTTCAAAACTTTCAAAAATATTATACGAAAGAATTAGCCAATAGAATATATGAAACGCATATAGAATACTTTGAAATCGGTGGATACGATAAAGATTCTTGGAAACTGTAGTATTTATAGTTAAACAAATAATATGAGTTTATCACAGGTTTTACTTGAGGGAAGGAAAGATGATTTCTTATCTAAGTTTAGAGACAAATTTAACAATGAAGAGTTAAAGCGTATCTTCCTTTTATCACGTGATTTGGCACCAAACCATAAGTACTTATCGTTCTTAGGTGATGTGTTAGAATCGGGTAATATTAATTATGATAGCACCAAAGATGTTATCGAGAAGTTTATTAAATACCAAAAGGTATTACCTACACAGGATATCTATCTTTTTCAATCGCTTAATGATATTCAAGATGAAATTAATGCTCACGAAAACAAAGTAAGAAGACAAGTCAAAGAGTTAGACGGTGCTGACCAAGTGTATGAGGATGAAAGATTTACCGTGGTAACACCTAAGAATCATAAGACATCCTGTTATTATGGTTCAGGTACCAAATGGTGTACGGCATCTATGAATGGTGACAGTCATTTTGATAAATACAATCAGGACGGTAAATTATTTTATATTATTGATAAGAAAGCTAAAAGTAATGATAGATTCTATAAGGTTGCGTTACTCAACAAATATGATGGTGACCAAGTTTTTTACGATGCTCCCGATAAATCATTTAAGGATGGTTGGATATTAGGTACTGAAGAGTGGGATAAGATGAATATCGAAATACAATCCTACCTCCAAAGTAATTTTAAAAGAGAGATAGAAATCTTTAAAGATAAAGAAGCTACAAAGTTAGAACTTGAACGTATTAGAAAACAACAACAAGCCGAGAGGACACGTAGAAAACTAGAACAACAAGAGGAAAGAAAAAGACTTGATTCGTGGAATGTCGAAAATGACACCGAAGAATCTAATTTTGCTAATGCAATCTTTAAGGTTATTCAAGAAGATGGTGTTAATGTTAATGAAGAAGATGGTGAGTCAATATATAATTTGATACCATCCGATGAAGGAAACCATTATGGTTTAATAACATTTGAATGGTTTGGTGAAGATGAATCTGAGAGCCGATGGGCAGTCGGTAATTGGGAACAGGCTTGGGAGTCAGGTACAGAATATGTTCAATCTTTATGGGATGATATGGGTGCCGAAGCATTCTCAAATTCGTTTGTTGAAGGTTATATAGATAGTGATATGGTTTCAGAATACTTTAGGGAAAGCTTTGAGGAGGATGTTGAAAATAATCATGACGTTTATTTTAATGATGATGATTTACCTCTTTCTGATGACCAAGAAGAATTAATCAGTAATTTAGAAAAAAAGATAGAAGCGTTACATAATAAGATAGACTCAATCCGACAAAATGACGAAGAGGATGATGATATTGATGGTTCTATCTTATTAATTGAAGAGGAAATTGAGGAGACTGAAAATGAAATTGAAGATATTAAATCAAGTCCCGAAGGTGAGCCAACTCAAACTCAAATTGATGATGCTGTAGATAATTTAATGTATGATGTTAATAATGACCCTATTAGCCATATTACCGATATGGGTTTAGATATCGATAATTTTATTAATGTTGACGAACTAATTGATGGTGTTTTAAATATGGATGGGATGGGTCCATCTTTAAGTCCCTATGATGGGGAACAACACGAAGTTAAGATTAACGATATATGGTATTACGTATATAGAGTTGATTAACACCCAATCTCAATTATATTTTCTTAAACATTTATTATGGATTTAGATTGGATTATACAAGAGCCGATAGATTTTGAATACAAACAATATTTAATTTTAGATTATGTCAAAAAGGCAGAAGAAAAATTAGATAATTTAGAAATATACCCAACCTTTCAAGAGTTGGCAATTCATTTTGCCAGTATGGAAAGAATCAAAAAACACTTTCAATTTATAACATTAAAAGAATTACCTGAAGAAGGTGATGATGAGATACTCGTAACTGACTTAATCTATAGTGGTATTATGGTTGGTTCAGAGGAGGAAAGAATATCAATTTTAAACACTGCAGAATACGCTAACGATAAATTTAAAGACCTTTTTATGATGGCAAAATCATTATGGTCAATAGTTTATGAGTCAGTGATGGTGGATTTAGTTAAAAACAAAGACACCATCGTCGATAAAAAATCAGGTCGAGGATTTTTCTATTTTGAATATAAAGATGAGTTATATGTCTATCAATATAAGATTACGACGATAAAAGAAAAAACTTTAGAGAATAAATGTTTTGTTGAGAAAATCTACCAAGGAGAGGTTTCAAATATTGATAATATTCTTATCGGTTGTTATAAAATATTAGAAGATGTCGAGGATAAGGGTGTAAATTATGAAATATTCAGTGCCAGAGATAGAATACGACTTAATGAAGATGAAAGAATAAAACTTATTGAAAATTTACCATTATTTAAAATTACTTTTACTGATGAGTTTCCATTGGAAGGTTCTTTATTATCGTTAGTTAAGAGAAAAATAATGAACTATATTTTTCAAACTGTTAAACTAAAAGAACTTAAAGAATAATATTCTTTTGAAAAAGCCAGACCATATTGTATGGGATGAAGAAACCCAAAAGTACAACGCAGCATTACTACCGTATGGTTCTAGTGTTTCTGCACCAGCAATAGTCTTAGACGATGTTGGGGCATTTAAGGAGAGAGGTGTTAACAGGGTCCAAAAGACTTTTGGTGCTAAGTATCAGGAATTAGTTGATGAATACAACCATTTGGTTGATGAGGTCAAACTTAATGAGGTAATATATAACTCAAAATATTCTTTTGAACCAGTAATTGGTAACATTTATCATTTATATGAGAACAAAAATGGAATTTATTTCTTATCTTTGATATCTCCTAACGAATGGAGACAAAAACATATAATTAGCGTTAGACTTAATTCAGAACACAAATGGGTTTCAATAAAAGATACATAACTAAAGATTTAATTTTAAAAACAGATTCAGACCGTATTGATAAACTTTTTAGTGCGGATATGTTTATTATAGACGAATGGTCATCTAAATTTATGGAGTACTATGAGAAGGGTATGAATAAAGATGAGATTTTAGAAATAATTGAGAAATGACATATGATGAAGTTGATGACAGCGGTTATGACGGTCCTCTAAAACGGATAACGCCAGTAGTAATTGGTCCCGATACCGTTTCAGTAGTGTTAGCCGGTGGTTTAGGAAACATGTTATTCCAAATCGCAACTCTATTATCTTACGCCAAAGACAAAAATTATACCCCTTTACTTGGATATTGGACTACACACCAATCTGAGACATCACGATGGTCTCATAGGTTACATCGTTGGTCACGTAACCATCATTTTGAACCGTGGGGTGGACACATAATGGAAGATAGACCGATATCTCCTGGTGACGTTTATAGTGAGTTACCGTGGTTTGATAGTAAACCAAATGCATTTAAATGGTGGTTTAGTCAAGAAACCGCATATGATTATGATACTGGTAAAGGCGGAGTTTACTTTGACTTAGATAAAATAGTAAAACTACCATATCTATTTCAAGGATATTTTTTTAATCAAAAGTATTGGCACCACAACAGAGATTATATAATTGAAAAATTAAAATTAGATGATGACTTACGTTGGTGGATAGACCATAATTACGGGTCATTATTTAACTCTGAGACTATATCTTTACATATGAGGTTAGGTAATAAGACTGATTTTATGAGAGTTGACCAAGTACCGTATGGTTGGATTATAGAAAAACTTAGTACGATAGTCGTAGATAAAACACAAAAGATATTAGTATTTTCAGATGACATTGAAAAGGCTAAGGCAATTCTTTATCAGAACCAAATACCGAGGTCACAGCTTTATTTTATTGACGAAGACCCTTATATTTGCTTAGATTTGATGTCGAAATGTGATAAACATATATTATCAAATTCAACATTATCTTTTTGGGGGGCATATCTTGATAAAGTCGAAAATAATCCTCATACTTATATACATAGGTCGTTCCTCAAAGAGCATTGTATGGAGATGATACCTTATAATAATTGGAAAATAGAAGATTGGGATGAAAACAGTGAAGAAAGGTGATGATGTAAGACGTGTCGAAGACACTCAAGCACATATGTTGGTAAACAATGGTTGGGAATATTGTTCTAAAGAGTTATGGAAAGAACATAATCCAAAAAATGTAAGTAAAAATGTTAGAGTAGTATCTAATGATAGTATTAGTGATAACTTATCTGACAAGAAAAAAAGAAAGGCACGTAAAGATTCAAAGAAAAAAAAATATGATGATAGATAAAAAAGAACTGGTATTATTGGAGGGTAAATTAAGACAACCGATTCACATAACGTATATTGCAAAATATATCTTAGGTAGGAGTATTGAAGAAACAACAAAAACATTAGAAGAATGTATTGAAATGGGTTTGATTGAACAAACAAATCAAAACGGATATTACGTACTTAAATCAAAGGTTTAGTTATGATTAAAGAAATGGTAAACTTAAGTCAAAGGTTTAGTTATGATTAAAGAAATGGTAAATCATCCTGACCATTACGGTGGAGGAGAAAATGTATACGAAGTAGTTAAAGTTGCGGAGGCTTGGGGATTAGATAAAGATGCTTACTTATTCAATGTATTAAAATATATTGGTCGGACCGGTAAGAAGATGGATAACCCACCAGTTCAAGACCTGAAAAAGGCTTTATGGTATTTAAATCGTAGAATACATACATTAGATAATGAATGATGTTACCACTTACTTTTTAATTGGATTGGTAGTCTCATTAATAGTCGAAACCTTAATCATGCGAGTTACAGGTCAAAACTTTACAATGTATGAAAGAATATTCTCAATTTGTTTTTGGCCGTTTACCGTAATAGTTTTTATAATTTCAATGTTTAAATAAAAAAAGAAAATGATAAGAAAAATACACAATTCAGATACCATAAAATTTATGTCTGAGATGCCTGAACAATCAGTAGACCTGATTGTTACATCCCCACCTTATGGTGTTGGGATTGATTATGATATTTGGAACGATGACCAATACTTTTCAGAGTATATGGAATTTACCCGTAAGTGGTTAAGTGAAGCTTACCGTACTTTAAAGGACGATGGTCGTATAGCAATTAACATTCCTTATGAGATAAACCGACAAAAGAAAGGTGGAAGAATATACTTCTCTGCTGAGGTATGGATGGTAATGAAACAACTTGGTTTTGGATTCTTCGGTATTGTAGACTTAGAAGAGAATTCGCCTCATAGGTCAAAGACAACAGCGTGGGGTAGTTGGATGAGTCCATCGGCACCATACATATATAACCCAAAAGAGTGTGTTATATTGGCATACAAAAAAGATTCTAAGAAGAAGGTAAAGGGCACTCCGCAATGGGAAGGTGAACATCAAATGGTTCCAAATGAAAAAATTGAGGGAGAGTTCAGAAAGAAATTGGTTTATGAGGATAAGGATAAGAAAGATTTTATGTCGTTAGTATTCGGACAATGGAATTACTTTGCAGACACAAGACAAAAGACGAAGGCAACATTCTCTTTAGATATACCATACCGTGCCATCAAGATATTATCCTATAAAGAAGATATTGTTATGGACCCATTCAATGGTTCAGGTACTACGTGTTTAGCAGCTGAGATGTTGGGTAGACCATGGATAGGTGTCGACATTAGTTCTAACTATTGTGAGGTTGCTCGGGAGAGAATAGTCGAATATCAAAATAAACAAAAACAATTAGAATTAGTATTAGATGAACATTCAAAAAATTGAAATTATTGATAAGAATAATATGATAATTACCTCATCAAATAATCATATTAAGAAATTCAATAAAAATGATATGGATGACCCTGAAAGGGTTTGGTTTGAAAATATAGTAGCATGTTCAATATCGCTAATGAAAGACCCCTATATTAAATGAGGGGTTTTTTGTTGTTATAGATATTTATAATAAAGTTTTTAACTGTAATGAGACAAAGGATTGATGAAAATGAAAGGTCGAGGATATTAAATCTTCATCTGACAGCCACACGTAAACACTACTTAGTAGAACAATCGGTTAAAGATGGTTCAGAAATGGGCGCTAGTCAAATGTTTTGGGATAACATTAAAAATTTTGAAGGAGACCCAAAGAAACATACTAATGGGATTAAAAATCCGATGTTAAGTGCTTACAGAGACACTAAAGGAGTGTGGACTATAGGTTATGGTCACATTGAAGGAGTTAAAAAGGGTATGAAAATATCGAATGAAATGGCGTTAAAGTTTTTATATGATGATGCTAAAGATTCTGCTGATTGTGTTAGAAGAATCTTTTCAGAGTGGAAGGATAAGGGTTTAAATTATAAAGTCACTCAAGGGCAATTTGATGCATTGGTATCTTTAGTGTTTAATACTGGGTGTCAAGCAGTAAGGAACTCAAAGTTCATACAGAGTATAAAAATTGGGGAAATGGGTACCGCAGCAAATCAAATTAAAACGTTCAGAACCACAGGTGGTTTAGAAAGAAGAGTAGAGGAAAGTAAAATGTTTTTATCGTAATGAAAAAGTTAATTAATGAATCAGGATTAAGAAATATTGGAGAGTTATCCAGTAGATATAAAAAGGCTAAGATATACTTTCACCAAGATTTAGATGGTGTAACTACCGCTTTAGCTATGAAGAATTATTTGGAAGATAACGGTATCAAAGTAGTTGATAGTGAAATCATTCAATATGGTGATACAGAATTTGCGGTAAAGAAACAAGATGCTCAGGGTGATACCATGCCGGTACTTGTTGATTTTGCACATGGAAAGCCAATGTTTGTGGTACATACTGACCACCACGATTCACAAAGTGGTGTTGAGGGAGATACTGCGACATCATTTAGGTCATCACGTTCAAACGTTGAGACCTTATCACAAATAATGTCACCAAAGGATATTTTTACATCAGATGACATCAGATTAATATCTACTGTGGATTCAGCCGACTTTGCTAAGTACGGTTTAAAACCTCAGGATATAATGAATTATATTTTCCGTTTAGAGAAAGATAGGTCATTAGAGAAAAACAAATTTGCATTAGGTTTGGCGACAAACAAACTAATGTTGGCATATAAAAACAAACCTGGATTTATGGAGGAGTTGGTGATGTCATCAAAGCCGTCACTATTGAATATTTACCAAAATATTAAAAGGATTGCAGATAGAGAAAATTATGCCAGTCCTGAAATGATGTCATTGAATCAAAAGGATTATGTAACCCAAAGAGAGGGTGACCCTAATATGTCATTCAAAGACGGTATCATTTATCAATATGGTGGAGGACGTATGTTTAAACCAGGTTCATATGATAGATATACACCATTTAAGATAAATCCTGAAGCGGATTTCTTAATCACGGTTTGGCCAATGGGATTGGTCCAAGCATCGTGTAACCCATTTAAAACTGAAAGGGAACTTAAAGGTGTTAACTTAGGTGAGATTGCTCAAGAGGTCTTAGGTAAGTGGGAAGCAAAACTAAGAGAAAAGATTATACCATTATCTACTATTAAATGGATTTCTGAATCGTCAAAGAAGTTTGATGAAACATCCGTTGGTTTTACTAACGCAGATTTAGAAGCGTTTTATGGAGATAAGATTAGGAGTATGGAAGGTGGAGAGGCTTATATGGAAAACCTTAAGGGTATTATGGACAAACCATTCTCAAAACTTACGGAACCTGAAATTGCAATCTTAGATAAGTTAGGTGTACCTGCTTGGGAGATGATTCAAGCTAACTCAGGTGGACATAAGTGTATAACTAACATTGCCGCACTTAATTACTTCGGTAGGGGTAAGAGACCGCCACAAGGTAAATACGTATATAACAAAGATTCAGGAGATGCTCCTTATGTTAAATTCTCTAAGATGATTGGTGAAGAGTTCTATAAAAAACTTAAAGAAAAGATTAGTCAATCTAAAGATTTAGGTGAGTCCAAGTTAAAAAAATAAGAGAAGTTATTTTAGATTAGGTAACAACTTAAAACATAGAGAAGGAGATAATATCTCCTTTTTTTATGCCCATTTGTTTTGACATACCAGCAGGTAGTTCTAATACTTTGTCACCATATCCGGTATACGAGTTACATTCCATTTCATTATCACATATTGGACAATTCTCGTGAATAGTGTCTATAGTGTCCCCATCAACCATAATAATATCTAAAGGTATTATACAATCATACATCCAAAATGACTGCTCACCTTTAGATGGCATCAAAAAGTACATTCCATCAAAGTCTTCATTGAATCTTTTACCTTGCATACCTTTTTTTATTGAATCTGAGGTGACACAAAGTTTGACTTTAATAATATTATTACCTATAGTTACTTTCATATAGATATAAATATAGTAAAAAATATAAAATGAAAAGATATGCTGGTATAATTGTCAGACATGATAATAAGGTTTTATTATGTAAGAGAGCCACTGACGGTAATTTACCGGGACATTGGTCGTGTCCTGCTGGCGGTATTAAGACGGATGAAAATCCTTTAAATGCTGCAATTAGAGAATTTATGGAGGAGACGGACCTACCAATAATGAATGAACCTATTTTTTGTGGTGTTATTAAAAGAACAAACAGAGATGGTTCCGAAATTAAAGGTATGTTATATTGTTATCTATATGAAAGTGAAGATGAGATTTATCCTGACTTAGAAAACGCCACAGATGGTGACGAGCACACAGAATGTGGATATTTTGGAAAGGATGAATTACCATCACCAATGACAGAACAATTTAATAAACTACTAAAAATAATTTTAAAATGAATTTAATGTATCAAGCGTTAGTAAAGAAGTATGAGGCAGATGTAATAGCTGCAAAGGCAACCCTAAATGTGTATTTTCATAATTCCGTTGGGATTGGTGAACATCCACAACATTTAGAGGAGATGGACCTTATGGTTGATAAGATGGCATCAGCAATGGATAAATTGGATGCGTTAATTTCAAACTTTACTGAAAACGCAAAAGCTAAGTAACAGAGGTTTAAGTGAATAATATTTAGATTATTCTGTGTGTTAATGGTTATTCCAAACAAATTGGTAACCTTTTTAAAAAAAATAAAGAAAAAAACTTGACGAAAAGGTCTTTTTAACTATCTTCGTATGACTTTTAAGGGAAAGAGTAATATTTATATCTTACCCTACTGAAAAAAACAGAAAATACTTAAAAGTTTATTTGACAGTCTGAAAATTATGTTTTAGATTTGTAGTAGTAAAAAGTTAAAAGATAAGTTCTTTGAAATATTAGAGGTTGATTATTACGGACTTTTGATATTCTCTTCGGAGAGTGTCCTTTCCAAAATAAAGAAAGTGTAATCAACACTCGGCGGTTTAGCGTCGTTAGATAAACCCCGTGAGGGGACTAAAGGGACGGAAGGTAGAGTAGTATCTATTGGATGTTCGCAGAGTACAAATGTATTTTGACAACTAAACAAAGTAGCTACGGTTACGACCCTAAGGGCAACTGCTAAGGGGTTAAGACTATTCTGATTACGTGGAGTATCAGAGTTGAGATGGTGACATCAATAGGAAAAGCTACAGGTGACGGTTCGACACACCCTGTCAGGTGTTGTAGAGCTGGGTACCAGTACGATGGGTGACCGAGACGTGAAAAGTTGACGTTGTCCTGACATACCGTAAGTGACAGACTTACAGAGAGGTGTGAAGCATTTTGTTCTCAAAAGGAACGAACCTTCTCCTGAAGCACATCTTTCCTAAATCCACATTTTGCTACTATTATAATAATAGATACAAAGCGAAAGTCTTCAGGCGTTGATAACGAAAGGTGTCTAATACTCCGGGTTTACACTAACGGAGTCATTGAACCGACGGCAAGTCATTCGATGTCAATTATGAAATACCTGGTGGGACGGCCATCCCTTAGTGAACTCGCAAGGTTTAACAGAATAGAGTAATAGTTGAGTAGTTATTAACGAACACGATTGGTTAACGTAAGTAACCGACACTGACTTGATACTTTTGGCAACAAAAGTGGATAAATGAGCAACCATTATCGGGTAATCTCATTAAAGACAGGTCATATAAACGTGTAATCTCAGCGTTCTATACCACATATACCTTCCTTAACCTCGGTGCTAACCCACCGAGGTTTTTTTTTGCGTTTAGTTGTCAGTGTAAGATTTATTCCGTATATTTGTATTAACAAAAGGAAATAGATATGGTAATCGAGAAGCACATAAAAATCATCCACCCGGCATTTGGTGAGTTATTGAACGACACATATAATGATGATGTTCAGTTTAAATTATTTTTGAAAATGGTTAACTCTTGTATTAATTTAAAGCAAGATTTATCGGTATTCAATGGTCAGGATTTTCTATTACATATTCCGTATGAGTTGCTACGTCAATCTATGATTATGGGTAATACTCGACCACAAACCTTGGCGGACTATGCAATCCAAAAATCTAAAATGGAGGGGTAATGTATAAGGTTGGTGAGTACGTGGTGATTAAATCCACCAAAGAGATTAAAGTTATTCAAGAGATTGAAAGGTTTGAGAATGATGTGGTGATTTATACCACGGATGGTAAGGCACATACTATTAAGGATTGTCATACAGTAAAAAATGTTGTTGATTACGAAGTAAATAAATTATTAAATAAATGGAAAATATAAAAAATTTTTATGATGGTTCCCACATTGATGTGGATGGAAATGTCCTCGACCCAAAAGAGATGAACACAAAACACATCGTTATCAATGTGGCTTCAGAGTGTGGTTTTACCGACACTAACTATAAAGACTTAAAAAAGTTCTTAGATGTTACTAAAAACGTTCATGTATATCTTTATCCTTGTGATGACTTTGGAGGTCAGGAGCCAGGGGATAAAGACGTGGTAAAGGCATTCTGTGACGGTCACGGGGTGTTGGATTATCCTAACGTCCATTTGATGCCTAAGACCGTACTTAAAGATTCTGAGTTATGGCATTGGTTACAGTATACCAATACAGGTTCAACGGATGAGGGTTACGACTTAGAAGCGAAGTGGAATTTCTTTAAGTATTTAATTGATGAAGAAGGTGATATGTGGGGTATTGCATATTCCGATGAGAGTTTAATAGGTGATGATATCCTATCTTGGGTTAATCAACCGAGTTAAAGTTTAACTTGACAATTACTTAAGTCATAACTATTTTAGATTAAATTATTGGTACCGTTGAATAGATGGTCTAATAATCCCGAAAGGGTGGTGGAGTTGCCGAACACATAGCCGTGTCGGTCCCAAAGGTGGAGATTTTTTCTTCACCTTTTTTTTTATCAATTTACTTATTATCATATTCTTTGATATTTATAACTAAATAGTAAAAGTATGTCGAACATTGTATTAACAGAAGCTCAAATGGAAAGATTGAAAGCTTCCTTAACGGAAAACAAAGACGGTTCGTACATGGCAAAACAACAACTCTTTACTCTAGCGACATTGGCCTACAAAATGTGGGAAATGATGGATGATGGGGAACAATTAGATGATTGGATGGAGAGTAAGTTAGCCCAAGCAGAATCTGGCGTAGTTGCCGTAGTTAAGGCTTATATGTATGACGAGGTTGAGGAAGAATCAAAAGGTATGGAAAAATTAGATTATTCAGATTTAGTTATCGGAAAATAATCTAAAAATAATTGATTATTAAAACCCCTTTGTTATAATAGACTTAGGGGTTTTTTATTGCCCTATAACCTTATAATTACAATAACAAATGAATATACTGAGATTTAACACAAAAGAACACACAATGAAGGTTGTGTTCAGTGATGGTAGTGGACCATCAGAAACTAAAGAAAACGTGATGACCATTAAAGACTATAATGGATACTACGAAGTTCTTCAAAGACAATCAAACGAAAAAAACGCACCTATCTATAGGTTTCCTATCAATAATACTATGATAGTATATACACATGAATAAACTAGATAGGGATTATATCGAACTATTAAAAGACATTATGACAAATGGTGTCGAGAAAGGTGACCGCACAGGTACAGGAACTATCTCAGTATTCGGTAGACAGATTCGTCATAACATGCAAGATGGGTTTCCTTTATTAACGACTAAGAAAATGGCCGTTAAGACTATGATGACTGAATTGAAATGGTTCTTAAAAGGAGATACCAATATTAAATATCTTGTTGACAATGGATGTAATATTTGGAATGGTGACGCATATAAGAAATATTGTAAAGCACATCCATCAGTATATCACGACGACATGTTTAGTCAAGAAGAATTCATAGAACATATTAAAGAAGATGAATCATTTGCTAAGAACTGGGGTGAGTTAGGTCCAATTTATGGTGCACAATGGAGAAAATGGAAGACTAATAAGTTTGGTAATTTAGGTCCTAATGACACATTAAGTGACGTATTTATAGACCAAATCAAAAACCTAATCAACGAACTTAAAACAAACCCAGATTCAAGACGATTAATGGTCAATGCTTGGAATGTAGGTGAATTAGACAAAATGACACTTCCTCCTTGTCATTATGGATTTCAAGTTTATACAAGGATGAGTACCAGAGAGGAAAAAATTGTTAATCCAGGAAAGTATCGAGCAATCTCTTTAATGTGGAATCAAAGAAGTGTAGATACATTCTTAGGACTTCCATTTAATATTGCCTCTTATGGTCTATTACTTGAAATGATTGCCGAAGAAGTAAATATGGTACCAGACGAATTGATTGGAAACTTAGGTGATGTACACATATATAAGAATCACATCGACCAAGCTAACGAGCAATGTGGTAGACAATCATATGACTTACCAACGATTGAGTTATCGAATGTAGATATACTAAACGGTGAGTTTGACTATGAGATTAAAGGTTATAAATCACACCCAACAATTAAAGCTCCGTTGTCTAACTAAATTTAACTATGGATTTAGACGACGCTCTTATTCACTTTATAAGACAATTCTATGTAATTGAATATATGGTGAGCCCAACATCTTACGGTGAGGATAAGATTATTCTAAGAGACACTTTTGAATCTAAAAAAATAACGGGAAATATTATACCAATAACATTACATAAAAATGTTAATGTAACTTTTCTTTGGAATAACAGTAAAACTTTAACTGAAATGGATTTATATCGGAAAGATTTAAATCAATTACCGGGTCGTATAATGAAGATGTTACGTCACCAAAAGACTATGGATTTTTATGATTTCTTAGTTAAAGAGAGGGTGAATGTAGTGATACCTTTATGTGATATTACCGAGGAGTTTCCTTTGTTATTTAAGACTGAGATACTCCCATAGTTTTTTTATATAATACTTATTATATCCTTCTGAATCATATGGGTTCACCTGTATTGGACCTAAACCTGACATAAACATTTCATTTCTAATAAACATTTCGTAAAATAATCCATCTGTATAGTCATGACCAGCTATCAACATTTTATTAAAAAATTCAATCTGTTCCTTACTTTCTTGGTCTGAATCGACAACACTTCTATATACCAAATTACTAATAGCTCTAACCATAAAATCAAGGGTAATTTCTTCATCGATGGCTTCTTGGGAATTAAATATAAAATCTTGAATACTACTAATATTTACGGTTACGGATGTATTATCAATCGTTAATATAACTTCTGACGGATTCAACTCAAAATTAAACGTATAACTTTCTGGACCAACACTACTCATTGATTTTACCTTACTATTTAATAGTGTGATTCTAGGGTTTGGATGAGTATAATTGTCAGTATCAAAACTCACCTCTTTACTAATTTTATTTATAAAATCTTCTAAAATTTCTTTACCACTTTCATTTAATGTAATACCAGCTCCATTTTGTGGTTTTAGAACTTCCCCATCAACAATTATTATAATATTAAATACACCAAAGATACCTGACTTAACATTTATATATGGTAAGTATTGTTTGGCGTTAACTAAATTATCTAATATTCTAGTGTGGAATGGAGATATAGATATTATAGGTGGTGTTTTTTTTCCATCTATTAGTGTAAAGTCACACACTAATTGACCATCTACGACCGTATACTTTACATCATAAGGATTGATAGTTGAGTATATTGAGTTAAGTAATTTTACTACGGTATTTAGTTCATTCATATTATTTTAAATTGGTAACACACTTAGTTAATTGTGTTATAACTATAAATAGTATATTTGTTATATTTATTAGTATGGATTTGATTGATAAATATTTTGAACTTGTTGGATACTCAATTGATTCACAGATAATGAATTATATGGGTTTTGACAACAAGCAGAAAGATGAGGTGGCACGAAGAATATCGTATAGTCTTGGAGATGACGGTATAAATAACCTCATGAAAGATAAGGTAAAAGGTATTATCAAAATTATTTCAGGTGGGTATTATTTAAGAATCAAAATTACAGATTGGGAGATATACGAAAACACGGAACGTCATACCGGTTTAAAAAGTTTAGAGATTGGTGACATTAATGTATTGATAGACCCATCATCTACTGTAGAATTATTAGGTAATGGAGTAACTTATGAGTTCGGTGACTTATACACGTACACTAATATGGATACGTTAAATATAATGTATAGTTCTGAAGATAACCCAATAGATGAAGATTCGATTGATGAGATGGGTTATGAGGTTCAAGAAGCGATTAGGGATTGGTTATATGATAATGTGTACCCTTTAACTGGCGTTGATTTTGAAAGTATAAATCCAAGGAATGGTGGTAAGAATTTTGATTTAAATGAACAAATAGAAGGGTTAGATATTAGGAAATTTGCATTATACGCCGATTTATTTGAACCACTCTATAAAGCCTTTGAGAACGATGAGATGGAATATACTTATCGTGAACTCTCTAAAAAGATACACGGAAACAAACAACATATTTTAGATTACTTCTATAATTTTATTAAACAGAATAAAGAATATCTAAATAGTAAAACGAATGTCGTTGAATCGTTGATACGTATCAACAATTTGATGACTGATAAACCAAAAAAAAATTAATGAACAATGGGTGAATTATTTTTATTCGGTGCAGGTATTGTTGCTGGTGTTATCTTAGTTAAGGTGTATGAAGGTTTCTTCGTAAAGAAAGAATTTAAGGTAATAAAAGGTAAGACAATTATTATGCCCGGTTCAGATGCAAGTGATGATTCAAAAGAGAAAGATATCTTAAAAGATAAACCTCTTTAAACATCAAATATTTTAAATTAAGAACCCTCCAATTGGAGGGTTTTTTATTGTTAGAACTTTTCGGTCCAAACCCTATTATACATTTGTTCTTCAATATGCTCAACGTAAGTAAGACTTAACTGTTCTAAATCTAAATCAAGAGTAAAAAAACCTGAGGAACCTTCGTTAATTTCCCAACCACCATAGTTATTTTCTAATAGACGATAACACATATCTTCTAAATCTTTAGTCATAGGTATATCTCCTTCTGTAAAATCGGCAGTACCCCTTTCAGACTCAATAAAACCACTATCTCCACCACCGTTAAAATCCCATTGAACCCCTCCTCGACATATTTCTTTATCGTCACAAAAGGCACTAATTATAGGTGCTAAATCAGGTTCGGCGTCTAATCCGTCAGCACCATCAATATTGATTGTTACTCCTGTCTCCTCACCATCTTTATGTTCCGAATATATCTCAAATACTGAGATAGTTCTATCTATTACATCTATTACTAAATCAAACGAATATGGGTCTTCACCTTCTTGGTTCGTATCTATTTCCTCACTATTAGATTCTAACCACTCCTCTATACTATTTTCCATTGGTATAGGGTTAAATTCGTTAGTACCATTACAGGTGTCAAATCTATCAGTGTGTAGATTCTTTGAATACCAATCCCCATTAAATGTTGCATCATTACAACCAACAGTTTTTAGGTATTTGGAAAATAGATTTAGATAAACTTGTAGTTCTTGTGTCATATAAATAAATATTAGTCTTCTATGTTTAATTTCATAGTTTTTAGTAACCACAATGGTTTTTCATTTTTAGAGATAACTTCTACCCATTCTTTGGCGGTTGGTATATGATTATTTAAGTCTTCACGAACGTGCTGCTCACCAACATAACGTGTATAGACGGTCTTACCATCACTATTTTCAAATGACAAACCAAATGTTTTTTCACATTCAAAGATACCTTCAGAGTGATGCCTAAACATTCTATGATAGATGTGTGGATACCATCCTTTAGTTTCGTCAAACCATTGGTGTATATGAATATAGTCTTCAGGTTTACCTCCAAACTTATTTACTGATGATTTTGCATGTTGTAGTGGATGAGCCATAATATTTTTAAAATAATTATTTAAATTTATTTTTAAAGTCTTAATATTAAAGATTAAGAAGGTCTACGACCGAATTAATAAAATATAACAATAGCAAAATGAAAAGATTAGAAAAGAATCCTGATATTATTTTTATCATCACGGACCAAGAAAGAGCCACACAGCACTTCCCTAACAATTGGGAAAAGGAAAACCTCCCAACCTTAACCAAATTAAAAGAAAATGGTTTTAGTTTTGACAGAGCGTTTTGTAATAGCTGTATGTGTACACCAAGTAGAGCTACATTATTTACGGGTACTTATCCTGCACAACATCAATGTACTCAAACATTAACAGAGGGAGGTATATATTCACCTGGAGAAATTCAATTAAATAATAAAACAAATAACATTGGAAGGATGTTAGACGGTTTAGGATATGATGTTCAATATCGTGGAAAATGGCATTTAAGTAAAGGTGCTGACGGTGGTGACCCATTGGCAAAAGACATTGCATTATATGGATTTAAAGGTTGGGTTGGTCCAGACGCTGGTGAAGATGCAAAACCTGAAAACTTTGGTGGTGGTTTTCCTAATGCAGATGATAGATATGTGAACGAGGCTATTGAGTATTTAGAAGCGGTTAGGCTCAGAAGAGAGAATGGTGATATGACACCATATTGTTTAGTCTTAAGTTTAGTTAACCCTCACGACGTATTAGGTTACCCAAAGTTTGTACAATACGGATACACTCCTGATGAATATACGGGTAGAGAAATTCCTGAACTTCCAAAGAGTTATGATGAAAATCTATTGAGAAACAAAAAACCGATGGCTCAACTTCAAACTAATATTGCTGCGGATGGTTTATTGGGTGTGTTAAATAATGATGATATGAAACTAAACTACCTTAACTTCTACGCGTATTTGTTGAAGAAAATTGATGGTGAGATAGGTAAGTTTGTTAATGTATTATATGATGATACACGAGGACCAAGAATGGCGGATGATGCATTAGTATTTAGATTAGCAGACCACGGAGAGATGGGTATGTCTCACGGAGGAATGAGACAAAAGGCGTTCGTTGCTTATGAAGAGGCATTAAGAATTCCTATGGTAATATCTAATCCTATTATGTTCCCTGAAGGTAAGAAGTCCAGTGAGCTAGCAACATTAGTTGATATTGTCCCAACGTTAGCGGATATTGTGGGAATCGTCCCACCATCAAATGCTAGAGGAGTTAGTTTGGTTCCTGTTATGGAGAGAGGTATTTCTGTTCAGGATGCGATTCTATTTACATTCGATGATACTAAATCAGGTTCGAATAGTTTACCATCGTCAGTTAAAACGACAAATAGATTAAGGTCTATTCGTACTAAAGAGTGGAAGTATACTTACTATTTTGATGCTTTAGGAAGTTATCAAACACAATATGAATTATACAACCTTATTATGGATGAAGATGAGTTAGAAAATTTGGCATATAATCCTGAGTACTCAGATACTAGAGAAAAACTACATAAGGAACTATTACAATTAGAAGAAAGTAAACTAAGAATTAATGTATTAAAAGAACAAGGGAACCAATATGAGACTAAAAAATGGGTTGAAACTAACGCAATTTTTGACACATATGCATATAATGATGTTTCTGGTTATGAAGTAGATACTTATGAAAAGAATATAAATAAAAATTAAAAACAAAAAAATGAGTGTAGAATTAAAAATTACAAACAAAACACAGGTACCTGTAGAATACGCACTTTACGAGTCACCTAAATTAAACGATAAACCCACAAAAAATGGTGTTTTAAAACCAGGTGAAACCAAATCATGGGATGAATGGCATGTTACCATTGGTGACTATTTTGTTATGGGTATTACAACAGGTGATGGAGATAATCACGAATGGACTAAAACCAATAACAGTAAACCTGATTTCCCTGGTGAACTTGAAATGAAAGACTTCTATGATAATGATGGGGGTTTTGAAAAATGGCATGAAGGCAATTTAGATAGAAACGATTTTGACATAATGTCTGATGGTGAAATAACTAGCACGTTCGGTGAAGGGCTATGTTCTAATGTTTGTCCATCCTTTAGTTGGGCTGGTACTAACACTAGACATATTGAATTTATGGGTGGTCCAGTTTTTCTAAAAGACGATGCATCTACTTTATGGAAAATTGCAAGACCTGACAGTGAGAATGCGGCACAAAGCTTTTTAGTATATCGTTCAGCATAAAAATAAAAATAAATTAAAATGAAAAAACTATTATTAACAATGATGTCGGGTCTACTCTTAATGGGTTGTACTCAACAAAACGATTTAACATTCAACGAAATGGTAAATCAAACAGAGATGGTCGCTAAAGGTATCGATAAAACGGCTTTGTTTTATGAATCAAGCGCAACTAAAGAATTGACTGGAGTTAAATCAGTATTTGCTGGTTTAAACAACACTACTATTGAAGTGTTATGTGATTCTAAAGGTAAAACAGAATCAAAAGTAATTGACTCTCCATTTATGGAGGATGAGGTAATACACTTACCTGTTAAAATGACTTTGGAAGAAGCGGAACAACTTTTATTAGATGCTGGTTATGGTACTGGTGTGGAAGGTGTTGCGGATTGGTCAATAGTTGTATTGAGAAGACCGTTGGGTCCTGATTTTACTTTCGCGTTGTATATTTTCACGACGAGTAAAGGTTACGTAAGTGTTAATACCGTTAATGGTCAGGTATCTCAGGAAAAATTATTCGTAACTGCGGGATGGCAGGCGAATGTGACAATACATAATCACAGTGGTTATGATTTAGTTGTTGGAGGTGTTGGTGCTGGTAATATGATTATAGATAAGGGCACATCTAACTCATGGTCATCAACGGATGTTAACAACACTAAAACATTAATCTTTGGAGATGCGTTTATGCAAGGTAACCTATCATTTGGTCCTCAAGCTGGTGTTTATGTTGACAGAGGTTGGATGCAAGACCAAACAATTAGTATGACTGCGGTGGCTAACGGTTACTCATGGACACAAATCGCTAACGGTGGTGAGACATTATTAGCATGGAATCAATTTGAAGGTGGTGGTGATATCACATTAACATTTAATAAACAATAAATAAAATGAAGAATATATTATTAGTATTAGTTGCAGTTGCTACATTATTTAGCTGCACTAAAAAAGAAAATAACCATGAGAGAAATCATGGTATATTAAGAATCCACGAAGGTGCATATGCATTTTGTGGAGCGTCAAGTGCGGTACCTACAGGTAGAAAAATAACAGTACAAGGTGTAGTGTATGACGAAGGTTGTGCAATTTGTCCTGTATTAGTTGGACCATCAATCTCTAATTTAGCTATGTATGGTGAAGGCGGTACATGGGGAGATTTTAATGTGGAAGAGAATCAAATAACACCAGACGGTACGGAAAACACAGTATGGTCATTCTTTTGGTATTTCGATTCAACAACAACGGTACCTCAATTTAATCGTGCGGATAGTACGTGGGAATGGATGAAACCTAGCAATCGTGCGTTCACCATAGATATGAGTTCACCTGAAACAAGTGAGAGTAATATGTTTGCGATGCCAGGTCGTATTATTGACACATTAGAAAATGGTATCATATTAGCAGAGTGTTTTGGACCACTAAATGAAGACGCGGTTCCTTTACGTAAAGCAATTCCTGTGAAGAATGGTGAGACATCCATTACCGCAGCTAAAGAAGGTTCTCCTTATCCAGTTGGTACACCGATACCATCAGCGAAATTAATTAAATCTTTAAAATAAAATGAAAAAATTATTATTCTTAATTACTACTTTACTAACATTAGTATCGTGTAACTTTGTAGGTTCTTCAAGTGGAGACTACATTATGGTGTGGGAAATTGACCCATCACAACAGATGTCTATCCAAGTGAATAGTGGTAGTGCTAACATTGCACCACCGGCAGGACAACAAGTTAATCCTGGAAGTCCTTACGATTATTGTA
>Ga0210003_1000744_pt1 | contig 29560 bp, 24 predicted proteins | sample LantaG_FD_182804 | JGI IMG/M metagenome (GOLD analysis project Ga0210003, IMG submission 182804) | Deep subsurface microbial communities from Baltic Sea to uncover new lineages of life (NeLLi) - Landsort_02402 metaG (SPAdes) (version 2) | ecosystem: Environmental > Aquatic > Marine > Oceanic >... | reverse complement strand
TAATGATGGTGGCATTGCTGTCATTGCCAACATCGATCCTGGAGTTGAGGTTAATGACACCTCCATTGACAATAACTTTGGCTTCGAGACCATCAATCACGGACTTTTCTGTTCCAAGCCCGGCGGTAAGTTCTCCGCCTTCTTCAACGATTAAGGTGCCGGCAACTTCAAAACTGTCGTACACTTCCTTACCGGTCACAGTGTGCGTAGTCCCCTGCGGAACCACCAGCGTTTCGATTGCCAAAACGCTACCGGCCAAAACCAGTACCATAACCACAGACGTTAACAGACTCAATTTCTTAGACATCATCGATCTCCTTCCACTAATAATACGTTATCCCTGGGTTTTCTAATTTACACAGTTAATAAACCTGGGATTTCCCATATAACATTGTATGTCTTAGCCCAGCTACGCCGCTGGGCTTCTTTTCTAATTTCACAAAATCTTCGTTTTTTTCTTTCTCAGTTCACAGGTTTTGCCGGTGGCAGTGTCTCAAGCCATTTCAAATTGAGCGCGTACTCGTTCCAACTGCTCACAACATGTATAATTCCATTGGTACCCTCACAAGCCGACATATAGCCCTGCGGTTCCGACGACGTAAATCCGATGGTGCATTTCTTGCCGTTTCGCGTTTCGCCCTGCCTGTCGGGCTTATCGTCGCTGATAAGCCGAATGTGAGGCCAACTCTTACCGTCGTTATAGCTGATCGCCGCAAAAACACCCGTTGTCAGAGCCAAAACAACTATCAGCGATATCGCTCTCATCATCAGGGCTTCCTTTCCAATCAAATTCCCTAACCTCAGTCTCGCCACGACGTTAGAACACTTCCTGCGCAAAACAAGACCACACAACACCCATAGACGCCACAACCACCGGTTTTTATGCGAAAACAACCCCCGCCGCCTCAGTTTCCTCTGCCTCGAAAGTGTTCAAGGCCATTGGTTTCAATCTTAAACACCACTGCCGTTTTGTCGGGAGCCGAAGATGACGATGTTACCGCCAGGCCGTCTTTACGCAGAGACCATGCGATTTTCTCTGCCGAGCCTAACATGCTAACGCTCTTGATTTTCAAGCTGCCCTGCCGAAATTTTGCAGAGAAAGATTCCAGCAGCGTCTCGTGATTTGCGCCAGGCCAGCCCAATTGAATCGCATAAACTATGTTGTTCTTTGTGGTAAACCGTATATCCTCGGGCTTATACTGAAGTTTCGTTCTTGCATATTCTCCACCACTTTTAAGGCGCGTCGGCCCTTCACCGAACACAACGAAAGGACGCGTGCCGTAGATCGCCTCGCCATATTTGCCGAGCCATCCACCAATACCAAGCAGCACCTTGCGTTGGTTCTCCGGGATCGTACCATCGGCTCTGGGTGAGATATTCAGCAGAAGCTGACCGTTCTTGCTCACAATGTCGATCAGAACATGAAGCAAGTATTCGGTACTTTTGATCTTCAACTCGTTCGTATAACCCCAACTGTGGGATTCAGGCAGACTGATAGTGTCATCGGTCAGCCATGCGTGCTCTGTGATGCGGTTCTCACGGCCTCTTTCAAAATCTTCGACACCGATTTCTGCGGGGAGACCCCGTTCTTTGTATGTAACCACTACTTCCTTGCCGTTTTCATAAGCCTTGTTGAAGTAATACGCCAAAAACTCCGTCACGTATTTCTCTGGAATCTGGTTCAGTTTGCTGTCAAACCACAGAATATCCGGCTGGTAGTTGTCGATAACCTCGAGCAGTTTGCCCTTCCAAAGCTCCAGAAATTGTTTGCGAGGTATATTGCCATAAAGCAGGCGAAGTTTAGGATCTTCAGATGCCGTCGGCCAGCCCTCAATATGGGGATAATACCCTGTCCAGACGAGCTTGCCATTTTTTTTCACCTGACGCTGGTTGTTTCTCGAATGGTGAAACGTCGTAATAAAACGCATACCGCGTTTTCGGATCGCCGCCGCAAGTTCGCCTGCAATGTCCCGTTTTGGCCCCATGTCCTTGGCATTCCAGGGCGTAAGCTTGCTGGCCCACATCGAAAAGCCATCGTGGTGTTCTGCAACCGGACCTGCAAAACGAGCACCCGCCTGCTTGAAAAGCTCAGCCCATCTATCGGCATCGAACTTTTCGGCCTTGAACATAGGCACAAAGTTGTGATAACCGAACTTCGACGGGTCGCCGTAAGTAGCCACGTGATGCCTGTACTCCGGGCGACCCTTCACATACATACGTCGAGCGTACCACTCAGAGCCAAACGCCGGAACGCTGTAAACACCCCAGTGAAAGTAGATGCCGAATTTGGCATCGCGAAACCACTCCGGAGCCGCGTTGTGCTTCTTCAGCAAATTCCATTTGGCTATGTAGGGTCCGCTTCCTGCGTCGCCATCACCTGCTCCCCAACTCTCATCCAGATGGCCCAGAGCAACAAAACACAATACCGTCATAGCAACAATTATTCTCTCTTTCATAATCTTCCTTGCCCCTTTGCCTGCCACGCCAAATCCCATAAGATTAGCCATCCCTGCCCTGGAATGCTTTTTGCGTAAAACCAAACTCTGAATCAATTATAGACGCCTCCACAGATGCCTCGCCAGAAAAATTTTACTCGGAAAACAAGCTCCACTGCCCATCACCCCAGCCATCGTTGCCGATTCGAAGGGCCTGCAACGGGGTCAGACTATTGATTCTGCTGAATCCGTGGAGTCATTGCTCTGCCAATCAAAAAAAAATTGCCCCAGGCTCTTCACTATGAAAAAAAGTTCAGACCAACACTTCAACAAACCAATCAAGTATATCCGTCGTCATTAGCATAGTCCCCACGGCCCGTAAATAATCAGGGGTTTGTCATAATCTCAAGTTTGGCAGGCACTTGTGAGCGCTGCATCTGCGACAATGATAAGCCCCTGCCCAATCTTTAGATGCAGCGTCCGACCTAATCGCCGTGCCTGACATTGAAAAATAGCCGGCCTATCTGAAATTTTGTTGCCATGTTGAAAAAATTTACTTGCAAAAACTGTGGCGACGTGTCAGGATACCACAGTTTGGTATCCGACGACAGCAAGAGTCATCGGTGCAAACATGTGTGGCTTTTTCAGTAGGGAGGCGATAAATGGCTGGTAGGGTACAATTACTCGCCCTGACTCTTTCAATGTGTGTGTTGCTGCTCTGTGGCTGTAATAATAGTATTCGAACAGATACCGATGAGTCGCTGTCACCTGCCGAGCAGAGAGCGCAATTGCTCGCCAAGCTCAATCAAAAATTTGACGACCCTGCGACCCATGTAAAGGTGGGTCGCTCGTTTCAGGCAGAGAAGCAGTATGACAAGGCGATGTGGCATTACCAGCGAGCGTACAGTTTCGACCCGGTTTACTGGCCTGCACAGGCTGCCATTGTAAAACTCCTGCAGGAACGCGGCCAGTCAAGCGAAGCAGATGTTGCTGGAAAGCTTTTTGTCGCCAAGGTCGCACGCTCGGCCAGGAACTCCCTGGAACTGGGCAATGCTTTTGAGGAAGCGCAAGTTGACAAGTTTGCCCTGGAATGCTATCAGCAGGCGCTTCATATCGATGCCAGGTCCGCAGAGGCTTATATGAAACTTGGCTTCTATTATCTCAACAAAGGGGACAAGGTTCGGGCCAGGGAGTACCTCAAGCAGAGTTATAATCTTAACTGGAATCAGCCGGACGTCGCTTATCGCCTGGGTGAGTTGGGAGTGCCGATTGTATTGAAGGCCAAAAAAGCTTCCGGCGAAAAGACCAAGGGTACCGATAAATCCGGCGGCTAATAGTTAAAACACTAAAAATCAATAACAGGAAATAACCTGGTTTAGCTCTGATTGGCCCTGTGGTGAACGGATTCACCGCGGGGTTTTTTTATTAGCTGCTGCCTCACCACGCCCCTGCAATGTTGTTCGGGTTCAAACCTCGCCATGTTAGGCGTTTCAGACGGAGATTACGCGGCGAAAAGAAACTTGCGTGGTGTGTCGGTGCTCGGTAGGATGTCATTGATAGAGCCGGTTCGAAAACATGTTCTGCGGCTTTTTGGAATGTGCGAAAGGAAGGTTTTGTGCGAGTGCGGATGGGTTTGGGACAATTTAACGCCGTTCTCGGCGATCTGTCGGCGAACCTTGATAAGATGCGGCAAATATACAGGGAGGCAATGACGCAGGATGTGGACCTGCTGGTATTTCCCGAGCTTGCCGTGTGCGGGTATCCACCCGAAGACCTGCTCTTAAAAAAACACTTTCTTGCCGACAACCGTGCTGCACTCGATAAGCTGGCACACGACTGCACGGAAATGACGATGATAGTCGGTTTTGCCGAATCTCATCGTGGCAATACCTACAACTCCGCGGCAATACTGCAGAATGGCCAAATCCAGGCAATCTACCGCAAATCACTACTGCCGAATTACGGGGTCTTCGACGAGCGAAGATATTTCCACTGCGGAAGCGAGCCGCTGGTTATCAACGTAAAGCAGCTCTCAGTCGCCTTGACCATTTGTGAAGACATCTGGAATATCGAGTGGCTGGCAGCGTTTCTTTCCGTTGTCGAACCAATAGAATTGATAATCAATATCTCGGCAAGCCCGTTTTACGTCGGCAGAACCTTACAAAGGCAGGTAATCATCAGCAACTGCGCCAAAAAATTCGACTGCCCCGTCGCCTATTGCAATCTTGTCGGCGGACAGGATGAACTTGTTTTTGACGGAAGAAGCATCTTTGCCGACTCCGGTGGGGAAATTGTAGCCATGGGCAAGGCTTTCAGCGAGGACCTGCTGATTGCGGATTTTGACCCAGCCGGTGACAGTAACCTCAAGGTCACCGCCGTAAAAGGCTCAGCACGCGAACCGGAGATCGCCATAGACGAGATTTACCACGCACTTGTGCTGGGAACAAGCGACTATACCAAAAAGAACGGGTTTACCAGAACACTGCTGGGTCTCAGCGGCGGGATAGATTCAGCGGTAACGGCGGCAATAGCCGCAGCGGCACTGGGTGGTAAAAACGTGATAGGAATTTCGATGCCTTCAAGGTTCAATAGCGCCGAGACTAAATCTGATGCCCAGGTAATTGCAAACAATCTCGGCATGGACTTTATGACTGTCCCTATCGAACCGATACTCGCAGCCTTTGACCGCTCGCTTGGCGAAATCGAGGGCTGGGACAACAAAGGAATCGCCTACGAAAACCTGCAGGCCAGAATCCGCGGCACTATCCTGATGTCGCTGAGCAACCAGTTTGGTGCGCTTGTGCTGACCACCGGCAACAAGAGCGAGACCGCCGTGGGATACTCCACACTCTACGGTGACACCGCAGGCGGGTTTGCCGTGATAAAGGATGTCCCAAAAAACCTCGTCTATAAACTGGCAGAGTACATAAACGAAAAAGCCGGCAAGGCTGTCATTGTGCCCGACGTAATCACCAGGCCGCCCAGCGCCGAGCTAAAGGCCGACCAGAAGGACAGTGATTCCTTGCCGGATTATGCCGTGCTTGACGCAATCCTGAAAGGATATGTGGAACAGGATAAATCCGCCGGCGAGCTTATCCACGAAGGTCTTGCCCCTGAACTTGTGGGCCGAGTCATTCGAATGGTAGACAGGAATGAATACAAGAGAAGGCAATCGCCACCGGGGATAAAGATTACACCGAAGGCGTTCGGTAAGGACAGAAGACTGCCCATAACAAACCACTACACTTCTTTCGACAAGAGCCGGTAGCAGACGCCGTTATTGCCGACCGGCACGCAAAGCATCTGCAATCGCCCGACCGAATGGAACCGCTGCCATAGTGTCCCTTGCCGTTATGATTACACCGTCACGTTCAACAGGAGCGCCGGTATAAGTCGCACCTGTATCCTTGAGCCGGTTCTGCTCGCCGGCAAGGCACGTCGCCTTGACGTCTTTGAGTACGCCGGCGTTGGCGAGAATCCTCGGAGCAATACCAATAGCCGCCAAAATCTTGCCACTTTCAATCGCATTGCGGGCAATCTGCATCGCGCCGGCGTTGGCGAAATACTCTCGTGAGCCTACCCCCCCAACGAATACTACGGCATCGTAATCGGCAACGTTAACCCCGGAAAGCAAAATTGTCGATTCCGCTGTGCCGCCACGCAGACCAACCACGGGCCCTATTACCGAACCTGCAACAACGACCTCGACCCCCGCCCCCTCAAGCGAGAATTTAGTGTCGAAAAATTGCTTATCATCAAAGCTGCTGCCCGCAATAATCATCAAAACCTTTTTCGGTTGTGCCCCTTCACCGCTTTCTTCTTTGTTCAGCGGGTAACCGACGCACACAATGTAGACCGGTTCCAGCTTTCTTGCCACCCGGCAGGCCCTGGAGACCGATCTCGTATCGAAAGAGCCGACGCCGAGCGTGCCGAGTTCAAGTGCCACTGCCTGTAACTCGATGTTTTGGGCAATACGCCCCGCTTCGAACAGTATGTAGCTCCTGGCCTTCTTGCCGTATTTGGTAGTGAGTTGCCTGGCCGAACCTGTGATGACTATGTAGCAGCCAACGTTCACTGCGGCTTTCTTGCCGCGAACCGATGCCGCCAAAACCATGCGGACATCACGGTCGAAACTCTGCTCCAGACTGTTAGCCGACGGATTGTAGAAGAAAACTCCATCGCCTGTCACGAAATAGAGTCTCATCGCATCTGTCGAACGCTCCGGCAACCTGCGTGTGCTCAGTTTCGGCCGTATTTCGCTTATGCCCCGGCCTGCCCATGCCAACTGGCTTATCTGCGAGGCGGTCAAAGACCGAGCGATAAACTCCCGCGTCTCGTGCCACTGGGCGAAAACCTCCTCAAGGCTCATCTCTCCGCTTAAACTGGGCGCCGAAAGCTGGACTATCCTGTGACGGCTGCTGCGCGAAGTATACTGACCGTGACAAAGTACGCCCAATGTCAGCACCACGATTGCCGAGACCACGCAGATAACGGTTCCAATATGCTGCGAAGAACCGTTTCGCCCGCAAGCCGCGCCACCTGCTATAATCGAACCCTTCATATCCGAGCCTCCCAAATAGCTTCGAACCAATCAATGATAGAGTGTCTATATTATACAAGAGAATGGTCATAACTGTTACAAAACAGGCCGATACATGCTAAAATAAATAGATGGTTTGCATAACCGCAATAACAGAACGAATCAGACGTGGCCGGCTCGTTAAAACCGGCCACATACTCTCGAGACGATTTTTATGAAACAACGACGAAAACTTACCCTGACTGCTTTACTGCTTTACTGGCCCACGATCTTCGTTTTAGCCCATATACCCATTCCCAGGTTTGTCTACCGCGCGCACGTATCCGATAAGGCCATCCATTTCGTTGTTTATCTGATACTGGTATTTCTGCTGTGGTTCATCGTCAGCCCAACAAAGAAAGTCAACTGGCGAAAAGCAGCTATCTGGTGTGTTCTCGTGGTAATGCTCGCTTATGCCATAGCGGACGAAGTTCTGCAAGGCTATGTAGGTCGCAACTGTGATGTGGCTGATCTTATTGCAAATATGGCGGCGGTTCTGGTCGGCGCACTGCTGTTTACCTTTGCCTCTTTCTGGCCGGCATTTCTCGTCGTAACCGCCATTTGCATCTTCATCCTGACAAATCTCGCAAAAGTCAATCCGATGGAACTGCTGCCCTTAACAAGTCTGTTTTTTTATCTCTCAGCATACGCGCTTCTTACCCTGCTTTGGATTCGCCATATAAGTTCTTACTTCGGATTAAAGCCAGGCCAAGGAAAATGGACCCCCATAGTGCTGTCAATGCCGGTTGCGCTGCTCGTCAGCGTAGAGTCATTCTCTATAATAATCGGACGAGGCTTCAGGCCATGGCGATTAACTGCCTCGACAGCCGGTATCGCCGTTGTAGTGTTCACGACTATTCTAATAGCATCACGGCCAAAGAGCTTAGCGAACAACCCTAAAAGGCCGGTATAGCGGGTCGCCAATCAGAACGAGCTGCCACGAATTGAACGGCTTTGTGTGGTAATATGCCTCCACCAGACACCGCCCGTTGAACAGCTCCTGGAAAAAGGCCCTTGGCTCTGGAAATGCGTGAAGGTAAGGCTCGGCAACCGCACCAATAGTGGCCGTTATCCCGTCCCGCAGCATGGCTGGACACCACTGGCTGCCGGCAGAATCTCTAAGATCAACGGCTTCCAGGCTTGCTATGTGGTAGCCAACCGCACCATCGACAAAATCGAAAGCATCGACATACTTCTTCAAACTGTACCAGCCGCAGTACATCGCGGTCTGCTGGCACTGGTTCGCTCCGAAAAGCTTTGGCGTTTGCTCCAACTGAACACGCAGATTGGTTCGCAGCCTCGCCAGTACCGCCAAATCACGCAGAGACTGGTCAAAATAGCCCAGCGAATAATATTTGTGGTTTCGTTCGATACCCCGCGAATCAATATAAACAACACCGTTCAACCCATTCTTTTCGGCCCTCATCGCCTTATCGACAAGTGCCGATACTATCGCCAGACCCGGTCCGTCAAGCCGTGACACCATAAGCGTATCGAACGCCAAGTCAAAGACATCATCCTTGAGTGCGTTCCGCTGCCATCGGTATAATTCGTAATCTTTCCGCAGCACTAATGACAATTCACTATCCACAGAAGCATCCGTCTCTTTGCCGTTGATTCGATCAATCTCAGATTCAATGCCGGTCAGCTTCCGGCTTAGACGCTGTTTCTCAAGAGTCGAGGCCGCCGAACCACTCTTTTGCAGTTGCTCAATTTTTTGTTTCAAGGCCTTGGCAGAAGCCTCCAACTGCTTCAGCCTATCTTCTTTACCGCTGAGTGGGCCTCTGCCTTCGACTCTCACAGGAACACCGTACACCGTCAACAGACATCTTATCGACTCATCGAATTTCAAACCCGCCATCTTCCTGCGAATCGGCTCTGCCAAATCTTTCTCATAGCTATCCCTCGTTATCGTATATTTCATGTCACTTCCCAAACCAAGCGACAGAAGATTCTCACGTCGAACGCCCCGCTTGACGCAGTAATCCCGGGCAATGCCGACCGAAGCTGGAATGTCGCGGTTGGCTATTACCAGTATCTCATTCGGTTCCAGTGCGCAAACATCGGCTGTCGGCAGAATACTCTGAAAAAGCGCTAATACCAATATCCGTAATGCAATCTGCTTGTTCATAAAAACACAGCCCCATCACGAGGGGCTGCAAACTCAACTAAAAAACGTACTTTCATTTCATCGCCACTTTACTCAGGACCGTACATCCTGTATGGCCTGCCAATCGGGTAGCCACGGATAACTTCCTCGTAATCATCGAACCAGTAGGCTTTCGGGTTACTCTTGAAAATCAGGAATCGTCCGCTGTCGGCGTCACTGGCGGCACGATGGTACTTCAGATAAACAAAGTCTTCCGTTCTGCCCACTATCTCAATCTTGCCCGTAGCGTGTGACATAACAAAACGTGCACGCTTGGCAAGCCCCGAAACCATCGCCTTGGCCTTCTCTACAATTTCATATCCCTCTTCGATGGCTACGGTATATGCCCTGTTGCCCACGGAAGGACGACACTGAAAAATATAGTACGGAATTACGCCGGCAAATGACAACCCCGCAAGCAAGTCAGCCAAAACTTCCGGATTGTCATTAACGCCCCTTATCAGCGGCGTCTGGTTTGCCACCTCGACACCGCTCTTCCGCAAAAGGTTTATGCCGTCAATCGCAATGTCTGTCAGTTCTCGCGGGTGCGCAAAATGCGTCATCACGTAAATCTTGCGCCTGCGGGAACAATATGTTATCAGCATCTCACACAATGACGGGTCCTCAATAATCCGGTATGGATCAAAAACCGGAACCTTCGTACCTATACGAATTATCCTTACATGCTCGATTTCACTGAGCCGGTGTATAATATTCTCCAACTTCGTCGTAGTCAAAACGAGCGGGTCACCGCCGGTGAGCAGCACGTTTGATATTTCCTCATGCTCGTTAATGTACCGAATTGCAGCGTCCAAGTCCCGAAGAACCTCTTCCCGTGCCTCCATGAAAACTCTCTTGCGAAAACAGTATCTGCATATCCCCGCGCACACATTGCTGACGAGCAGCAGCGCGGTTGAATTATACTTGTGCTCCAGGCCCGGCAGAATCGTGTAGCTCTTCTCATCCGAAGGATCGAGCCTTCCCCATTCATCCAACTCACGAATATGCGGAATTATTATTGTCCGTATCGGGTCGTTCGGATCATCCCAGTTAATCAGCGATAAATAATAGTCATTGCTGCGAAACGCAAACTTGTCGGCCACCTTTTGCAGTTCGGCTCGTTCAGCGTCGCTCAAATGCTCCAACTGCTCTATGCTGGTAACATACCTGACTTGTTGAGTTGCTTTCTCTTCCATATATATCCTTATCTGCTCTCCCTATTCTTCCGAGCCGCCACGAGTGTGCTCAGCCTGTGAATATCTCTTTTCATATATGTCCTTGCGTCTGAACACCTGTACTATAGTCATAATTATTATTTTCGCATCCGTCCAAAAGCCGGCCGTTTCCACATATTTTGCATCAAGTTCGAGCTTTTCCTCACGGGTAAGCCCCCCCCTGCCCGATATCTGGGCCAGTCCTGTCAGCCCGGGCTTGACCATGAGCCGTTTCTTCTGCCTCTGGTCCCATTCGGCAATCTGCGAGACGTACAAAGGCCTGGGCCCGACAACGCTCATGTCGCCCTTTAATATATTAAACAATTGCGGCAGTTCGTCAAGCGAATATTCACGCAGAAACTTGCCGACCCTTGTCAACCTCCGGTCCTCGCCCGACTTGGGACTTGCCCCAAACGGATCAACATCCGTCCGCATTGTCCGAAACTTATAAAACGTAAACGGCTTCCCCCCTTTGCCCGCTCGCTCCTGCCTGAAAATCACAGGCCCCTTACTCCCAAGCCGTATCACCAACACTATCAAACCAAACACCGGCAGTAAAACAACTACCAGCGGTAATGCCAAAACTATATCAAACAATCTTTTCATATGACTATTAAGCCCGTCGTTTCTGCTTGAAGGTAGCGCTGCTAAAACAGTTATATTTGCAAATCGACAGCCGTTTTTTTGTCAATCTGTTACACACTCTTTAGTGGGCCACGAAAAACACCCTTCTTAAGACAAGGCCTGTTCATAGCTGGTTACAGTATCCGCTTCTATGTCATTAATAATCGTTAGTTGAAACAACTATCTTCATTTAACTGCCGTCCTGTAAACTTTACAAATGTGACAAATAAAACCCATGCAAAAATTCGGCTATTTTTATATCGTTGAATTCTCTACTTACTCTTTCCAGCCCACAGACTCCCATTTTCAGCCTAAAATCCGAATTATTACTAAGAGTTCTAATTTTATCAGCCATCGCATCCAAATCGCCCAATGCTAACAAAAAACCGGTTTTGCCGTTAACAACTAATTCTTGTGTACCTAAAACATCCGTAGCGACTACCGGCTTTTGCAAAGCCATAGCCTCCATTAATGCTCGCGGTATACCTTCTTTTTCAGAACACAGAACAACAATATCACTTGCCGCAATTAAGCCATGAGGGTGATCCGTAAAACCAACCATATTTATACAATCGGATAACTGCATTTCAACAAGCTGATTTTTTAGACTATCTTCTAACGGCCCGGTACCTGCAATAACACAGGAAACATCGATATTGTTCTGCTTTAATATATCCACAACTCTGAAAAAATCATCAACTCTTTTTACCGGCTCAAGCCTGCTCAACAATGCAAGTCGTAACCCAGCACCCGGATAGTCTTTAGATGCCTGTTTAAACTGAATCTGAGCAGATTGCTTTACGAATTCAACATCAACGCCGTTACCTTCGAATAAGGCTCTTTCGGCGATGCCTATTAATTTAACGCATTCCGGCAAGTCTCGTTTATTTTGAGTGAATATGTAGCTTCTGAATTTACAGGCCAGCTTCTCGAGGAAACGATATACATTGTAGGCTTTTTTGTTTTGTCCGCCAAAGAAAGGCAGGCCGTGATAGGTATGACAGATTAATGGTACTCCGGCCAGCTTGGCCGCTATCGTAGTAATAAATCCTGCTTTTGCCGTATGGGAATGAACAATATCAAATTTTTCCTTCTTAAATATTTTATAAAGCTGCCAGATACTTTTTAAGTCAACCAATGGCTTTATGCTACGGGCTATTTCGACAGGAATATATTTTACCGCGGGCTTGCGGGAATCATGTACGTTAGCCGGTGACGATATTACTGTAACATCTAAATCATCGAACTTGTCCAAGGCACATAACTTAGAATCAAGAATTGTCACAACTGATTGATATGCCGTTGCTATATGTGCTAGTTTAATCATATACTCTTATTATTATGGTTATTCAATCCAATAATTTGGCGTAGTTTTCCATTTGGTCCTTTTGGTATAAAATCAAGTTCAACCAATTTTATCTCAACCGACAAACCAAGTCGGCCATAGAAAACCTCTAAAATGTTTTTCTTTTCTTTATCACTTAATGAACCGCCATCGGCAACATATCGAAAAACAAAAGAATCCTCACCAACCTGCTCTATCTGCGACTCCTTAAGACGCCCTGCCAATTTGCACAAAGCCGTGCTTAAACCAGCACTTACGACTCTACCGCCTTGCGAGGAATACAACACATCTGTTGCACGTCCTCCTATCCACTTGATAATGGGCATTTGCCTACCGCAGGGACAAACTTGGTTTTCATCTAAGGCTCCAGTATCACCTATACGGTAGCGAATCAGCGGCATAGTCCTCTGAAAAAAGCTGGTTATTACCATTTCAGCATCTTCGCCAAGCTCTGCAGGTTCTCCGTTTGGTCTCAAAAACTCAATAATTCCAGACTCTGGATTTAAATGCATTCTGCCTGCCGAACACTCTGTTACAAAAGGAGCTCCTTCTGAGCTGGAATAATGATTAAACACTTTACAGCCAAATGCTTTTTCTATTTCTTCCCTTTGAAAATCCATAAGCACCTCAGCAGTTGTAATGACTGCCCAGGGGCGCCAGTGACCGCTTTTGCCTTGTTTATTAATCCACTTTGCTACTGAGAATAAAGATGAAGGATAGCCATCTAAATAAGCAAAGTTCATGTTCTTGAGGGCTTCATAATAAATGGGCAATGTCTTTTCGCTAATATGATATGATGAGAACAGGTACTGTTTGTCTGAACAGTTAGACCGCCAAAAGGGAGAATTATTATGCTTACCTAAAATAACTCGACCGCCAAATCGAGCGGACTTATGCTTGCGTGAAACACCAGCCCAACGGTATTGCCTTTCCCTGAAGGCAAGGTCATATTGTATCGAATCCAAATCATAAGGCCAAACAATCGGACTACCAGAAGTACCACTAGTATGGCCCTGTTCATTACCATATTTTAACCGATTTTTATTTATAAATAGTTCCGTATCCTTTCGGAGCAAGGATTTCTCAAGTAATGGTATTTCGAGAATGGAATCCAGGTCAATATTATTAATTTTACCAGAGTATTTACTCAATACTTTCTGGTAATAAGGAACATTTTGCATAACTTCTTCAAGAAGCTTTCTGAATTCGGTAGTCTGAAGTTCTCGAAATTGGTCACAAGAAAACCATTGGCTTCGCATAAGAGTGTTTACGTTGTCTTGAAACTTTTTACCATATCGCTTTCGTACAAACTTCCAGCCTTTTATTGTTACCATTAGGTTTTGCACACCAACCGGCATAATTGCATAAATTTGTTCAAGATGTGAAGACATGGTTTTATATCCCTTTGGATATTTTGATTCAGATTTTATCTCTCTTTTTGCGACGCCTCTTTTAATCTGTTAAAAAAACTGTTCCGGCGTTCTGCAAGTTTGTCAGAAGTATATTTTCGAGCGTTTTTTAAGTTGCGTCGTGCCATTTTTTCTAATCTTGAACTGTCGCCAATAATTTCTTCAATTTTTCGGGCCAGCAATTTGCTGTTTCCAGGAGGTATTAATTCATCTGGAGCAAGTAATTCTCCAAACCCACCAACGGCGCTGCCGATACAGGGCAGCCCTCTGGCCATAGCCTCAATAATTGTGCGAGGCAGTCCTTCCTGGCGAGAAGGCAGTACATATAAATCAGATTCATCAAGTTGTTCAAAGACATCTTTGCCCGGTGAGAGCCAACCGAGAAATTTAACATTATCAGCAATGCCCAGGTTTTGCGATTGTTCCTGTAATTGATACCGGAACTCCCCATCTCCAATCATAACCAACTCTATTTTAATTCCTCTTTTGATACATATGCCTAAGGCTTCTATTAGAATATCCGGGGCCTTATACAGTTGATTCATTGTACCGATATAGCAACAGCAAATTGGTTTATCAGACTTGATTTTTATTCTCAATCTTTCCATGCGATCATCAATTGCCGATTCGTCCAAAATCATTTCAGCAGACAAGTCTATACTTGAATAATGCGTAGACCAGCCTCCGGGAGGATATCGTTTCTGCAAACTATATTCAGTTACATAGGCAGAGGCAGAGGCATTTTTACATTGTTTTTCAAGGTCTCTTTTCATTTTGCGTCTCAAAACAGGCCTTAGAATGGTCTTTACGCTCCCCGGAGCCAAAGAATCCCATGGGTCTCCCACAATTTCGATCCCATATGGTATTCTATTTTTCCTAAGATAATTATATAGCAAAGAACTAATAGCTCCAGGAGATCTCAAAATATAAGCGTCCGCTTCATGGAGGATTGCTTTGATTGTAGTATTAAGCCTTCTGTATTGCCTCAAGAATTGCCATGGCCCTACATATGAAGATAGTTCAAAAACTTTAACATTATGCCCCTCTACAGGATTTAGTTTTTCAACATTTTCCAATTCGGTTTGTTTTACACGTGCCAGAACAACAACTTCATCAAAGACACTTAAATACCTGCGAAGGAAATTATAATTGATTGGCCCTTGCCCATAGATATTACCATCTGCGGCTCTTACCAAACGAGCTTCCAATGCAACCATTACTTTCATTAGCTAAACATCCGATACAATTTGCTTACATCTTTCCCGTTTATTATGATATTACTCATGTTCCCTGAAAGATTTTACTTGAAGCGGCAGTTTCAATTCAGTTTTTCCTAAATCCAGTCTCGCTCCATAATTGTTATAAACATTAATGTTCCCTATAATATTGTAAACACCCTCGTCGCCATCAAAACCTGATACCGCCAAAAACGGCCGGTTTTTCTTATCATAAATATAGCAATCAATAAATTCGATTCCACCAGGCTGATTCAGCTTTTTATTTTTTCTCATATTTATATGAATAGGAATTTGATTCCGCTTTTGTGCAACATTCTTCACTTTGCAATTTTTGAATCTCAGGTTTATGTCTGATGTTAATTCCCAAATCGCACTAATTCCTGAATAAAATATATCTTCGCTCGTGCAGTTCCTAAACTCGACAAGTCCTCTTGGGTGCTTCGTTCTTTTATCGGCACGAACCCTTAGGCCTGGTGCTGCACATTTTCTGGCATAGCAGTTCACAAAAAGCACAGAAACTTCTCCAGATCTCTCTGTCAACCTGCTGATATTTGTAAAAAAACCCGAACCACCATTATACTCAGCAATACAATTGCTCACCACAATATCTGCTAATACATTGGCCCAATGACTCGGTTCTATATCGATGCCGGCTTGTGGAGCAGTACCTTTAGTATTGCTTAAAACACAGTTTTCTATGCGCAGCGTGTCTGCGGAAATTACACTTATTCCCTGTCGATAGTTACCATCACAAGTACAATCTTTAATCAAAATATTCTTGTTTGGCACGTCACGTTTATCATCTCTTGTGCCTATGAGAATGCCATCTCCTCCCGCGTTTTCCAGCCTTAAGCCAAGAACAGCGATATTTTCAGAACACCGAATTTTCAGAACATGTCTATGTTCAGATTTTATTTTATAGCTCTTGTAGTCTTCTTTTCGCATCCTCAGGACAGCCCCGTAACCGCGAAGTGTTATATTACTCTTATCTACTGCTGAAAAAAGACAATCATTCTTGCCTTTGAAGGAACTTTTTTTAGCAGCAACAACAACTCCGGACTCAAAAATAATCTCCTGATTACTAACTAGTTTAATTGGCTGAATAATCCAATCTATGCCAACATAAGGAATTATCACCTTGCTTGCTCCGGAGTTAATCGCTCCTTGAATCGCTTTCGTTGCGTCTTTACTGTCGAAACCCCACCATGCCGCATTTGCAACCTTGTCTTCTCCGCTAAGAACCTTTTTAATGGCATCGGAGTTTGTGAAATTGCCCGAAAATGCTAAAGGAAGCAATGGATTTTGTGAAAAGACAACTATCAATATGACAACAGCGATTATATTTCTCATTTTGAACATCCTATATATGCCTAAAACCTTAGTTCCTCTTCAGGGCGTATGCCCGAATCTTCATAGTATCTTTCCATCTTTGTTTGTCGATATGCCTCACTAATTGTTTCTATGGCAGCAATTGCAAATGCCAACCAGATAAAAGTTAGCCAAGTATTCGAAAGAATATAAACATCTAGTGGCATCAATACAGCTCCCGCCATACAACCTACCAGGGTAATGCGAGCTTGTTGCATTTTAACATCCTTTATGCAAGAATATCGCCGCGCAAATAATCTCCAAAGAAGAAGAGAAGGCATTATAATGAAAAGGCAAAATCCGATTACTCCATTTTCTGCCAGTGGTTGCAAGAAGCTTGAATGGCTATTTCGAAGAGTAAAGCCATAAGAAGAATTTTTCTTCGCTAAATACCAACGGTCTTTGTGGTGTAATGAACGCAGAGTATTGTCATAAAGTAATGAGTATAAATGACCATGACCAACTCCGCCAATAAACGCCTGAGGGCTTGATGAAACCGCTCGCAAAGCAGTTTTATATGTTTCCATACGTGCGATATCTTCAAAATTACGAAAACGTTCGGGAATTCCTACAGCAGCTATTACCAATCCGAACAGAACTGCCATCGGAAGAACTATTTTAAGGGCACCTATCTTATATACCAACACAAACACGAAAACGAACATCATCAGGCCTAATATGCTCGCCCTACTACCCGTGCCTACAATACCTACAAGAGCAATTAATATCGCTGTTATCCAGAAAAGTTTAGACTTTCCGGGCACAAACAACATACTTATTGAATAACTCAAAGCTGGAAACAGAGCAAAACTCAGTGTTGAAGACGGCGCTAATGGACCAAACACCCTAATAAATCCGAGAGTATACACTGTTCTCTCCATATAGGCAGAACTTGGCCTAAGTGAAGGGAATAAAAACGATAAGCCCATGTAGACAAGAATCACAAAAATAAGAATCATTGTCAACCTAAAGATTATTCGCTGTCGGTCTGCAAAAGTCCGGCCCGAAATGAAAAACACTACCGCAAGGACCGCGCTACACATCATAACAGACTGAATTAAAGAATAAGCCTTTTCTATCTTTCCCTGCCCATTCCATGACATGGAAATTACTTGAAAAAGACCAAGCAGAAGAATTGGTATTAGGACTTTGTGTTTGGTATCTTTTGAGATTCGGGGAAGACCCGAAAAAAGACGATAACAAACCATTATTAATGCAAGCCCAATAAACAAAACCTCTGACCACCATATGTAGGAACCCCACAAGAACGGTATATACCTCCCTTTTGACGCTGGAACCAAACATTTTAGCAAGAGAAATAGAGAGAAAATGAAAAGCAGGCCTTTGGGCAAAGGACTCTCCTGTTGATCATAATCATATTGCTGGCCAGGCAATTCATAGTCATAATCGTAGATTGATTCTGGCTTTTCAGCTACTATTAAATCAGACACCATACACCTCACGAAGTGTTGCAACAGAATTTTCTACTGTAAAGGGAAATTCTGTTAGGAACATTTGTCGCTGATTTTCGTCTATTCTCGGTTGTTGTAGCGAGTCCAGCAAAATCTCTGCCCACTTGTCATAAGGCATATCCAAGGGTAAAAGAACGGCATTAGGACATACTTCAGCAGCTTCCTGAACACCTGGTATATCCTGAGCAACTATTTTTAAACCTGCTAAAGCTGCCTCAATTATTACTATACCAAAACCCTCGTTACATGAAGGGAAAGCCAATACATCGGAAGCTAAAAAGTATTGATCAATGGATGGAGCACCTGAAATAAAGCGAAAGTTTTTTGCTAATCCTTTAACACGAACCTTTTCTTCAATCGCATCTTTAAGGTTACCCGACCCAATTAGAAGAAAGTAAACATCATTTTTTTGGGCTAACACATATTCGGCTACTTGAACCAAAAATTCATGCCTTTTATGTGGTGTAAACCTTCCAACATTAAGCACTATTTTTGATTCCTGCGGGATGGATAATTCATTTCGAACCTGTTGCCTGTCCACAACTTCACCAAAACGTCCAACATCAACACAGTTATATATTACCTTCTTTGATTTATCTTCCTGCCATTCGCTCCCCCAGAATCCCCTCAAACTGGCTTTAGTAGGACCTACAAAGTCGGTCCCATAACGCTTAATCCATCTCTTCATCAGAAATGTATAGAAAAAACGAAATATACCACCTGTCTTAAAATCTTCTACTGGATGAATATGGGCAATGCGTTTGGGCACTCCACATTTAAAAGCCAAACGTAAAACAAAACCAGTAAAAAAGTATAAATGGCTGTGAACTATATCATAGTGTTCACGATGTAGCAAATCTTTGAAAGTGCTTGAAAAGTTCCATACATTTTTACTAAGTGGACAATGAAATATCCTGCCGCCTAACTTTTTAAATTCCTCTTCATATGCCCCTTCTATGTCTCTGGTAAGACAAACATCCAACTGGAATTCCTGGCGATTTGTATTACGCATTATATCCATCAGCCACGTCTCTGCACCACCACGGCTCAGGGATGCAAGCACAAACAAAACGTGGAATGGTTTACCGGATTTACACATGTGTAACGTCCTTAACTGTTGATTCTGTTTTTGCTGAGTAGTGTTTAATACTCAAGAATACAACTATTAAGGAACCAAACAATTGCGCTATACCTGCAAGTAATATCGCCCATGCTGCCCCTTTCATCCCATACCGGGAGACATAGTGCCTACGATATGTAAAACCTTTTTAGCCATCGTCTCTTATGTATACGCTGTTATTATTTCACTGTCGGTTTGAGCAACAGGGGCCCTTAATGCAATGGCAATGACGACAAGGCTACCCATGAATTGTACCAGGGTGCCCGCTAACATAGCCCATGCCGCACCTTTCATTTCATACCTTGGAATAAGCAGCCAACTTGCCAATATGCTCACTCCACAACTCAATATGAATACCGGAATCTGCGACTTGAACCGTCGGGCAGCAGTCATACCATATCCAAGCATAGAAGCTATCATCGTAGCACCGGCCGCCAACAGTAACCACACAAACACATCCTGTCGCTCAGCGTATTCCGGCGTATAAACCAGAGATAGGAACTTCTTGCCAAAACACACGCCAAACAACACTATGCAAATACCTAATACCAAGGTAATCATCAATATCTTTTGCAAAAGCCTGACATATGCATGGCGGTTTTCGTGATAATATCTTGACAAAGGAGCTGATGCGGACTGGCCCAATGACATTGCGGCACGAGATGCTCCAACTACTACATACGCCATTGCCCCAAAGTACGCCAGGTTCTCGCTGCCAAGATATCCCTGCACAAAATAGCGAGTGACATTCGAGTTAATGCTCAAAATTCCCATAACAATACCCAACGGCAACCCAAGAGAAAAAATTGGCAGTATAGCTTTGGAACAAAAACGAGCTGTGAAATTCGTAAATCCAAAAACAATTCTTCTGTCAAAGAAAAGAAGAATACCAAGCCACCATATACCTATCGACGCGACGCCGAGCAAAAGACTTCCCGAAACCTTGATCACAACTGCAAGAAACATACATCCCCCCAGATTTCGCAAAATCATACTTTGAGCCACTTTATCTAACCGGTCATGTTTCTGCATAACCCCGTAAGCAATATCACTTGTGGCCTCAACTACCTTATTCAAAGCGATTATCAGTATGACAATGTAAACGTCAAAACTATACTTCCCAGCAAGTATCAGCAATATAATGCTGACAATAAGAACTGCCACAAAATTACTTACTAAACGTGCCCCCAAAACATCTTCAAACCCGTGCTTGTTTTGGACATCTGTAACATACACCGCTCTGAGCTGACACATCGAAAAAAGGACTACCGGTGCCGTAACCGCCAGACCAAGTAGATAATGCCCAACCTCTGCCGCTGGCAAAACTTTTGCCATTATCATGAGCATTGCCCATTGGCAAGCAGATGCTATCATGCTGCCGGCAAAAGTCCATGTAAAATTCTGTCGAATTGATAAAGGTTTGTACACGATATAGCAGGTTATATAAAGCACAACAATTGAAGACAAGGCCTTTTGGCGTAACGCCTGAGGTTACCCTTAATCTCCAATAAAGATGCCGCCGTCAAAAGTCCAAATTCCAAGCCCCGACCGTGAGGGAGGGGATAAAAACAAGCATTTTGTTCATCGTTTTACACTTTTGACGCAGGCGTCAATAAATGATATAATCATCTCCACGACGTAATTTTTCATTTCGCCCGTCAGTTCCGGGTAAACCGGCAGGGCCAACACTTCCTTCGCTGCCTTTTCAGCCTCCGGGAAATCACCCTCGTCGTACCCCAAATACGCGAAACAATCCTGCAAATGAAGCGGCACAGGATAATAAACCGCACAGCCAATGCCATTCTCCCGCAGATGTGACAAGACTTCGTCTCGCCGCGGCACCCGCACGCAGTACTGATTGTAAATCGAAACGCAATCCTCGCTGACATAAGGCGTCTCAACCGCCGTCTGCGCGAACTTCTCATTGTAATAAGCCGCGTTACGACGACGTCCCGCCGACCACGAATCCAGATGCGGAAGCTTCACAAGCAGTGCCGCCGCCTGAATCGGGTCAAGCCGAAAATTTCCCCCAATGTAATGATAATAGTATTGCGGCTTCTGCCCGTGGTCACGCATAATCATCAGCCGCTCATAAAGCTCCTCGTCATTGGTAACTATCATCCCACCATCACCAATGCCGCCAAGGTTCTTGCTCGGGAAAAAGCTAAAACATCCCGCCGTACCGATACTGCCCGCCTTTTTACCTTTGTACGTACTCGTTATCGACTGGGCCGCATCCTCAATCACCGCCAGAGCATGCTTATCGGCAACGGCCATAATCGCGTCCATATCAGCCATCTGACCGAAAAGATGCACCGGCATTATAGCCTTCGTACGCTCCGTCACAGCCGCTTCAATAAGCACCGGATCGATATTGAATGTCCTGGTGTCAATATCAACAAATACCGGTCTGGCCCCTGTCCTCGCGATGCTGCCGGCTGAAGCGAAAAACGTAAATGGCGTCGTAATGACCTCATCACCCGCCCCTATGTCAAGACTCATCAGGCAATTCAAAAGAGCATCGGTACCGCTTGAAACACCAATCGCGAATTTGCACCCGCTTATCTCTGCAACCTTCGCCTCAAGCTCAGCAACCTTAGGCCCGCCGATACAGCGTTGAGATTCCAGAACCTCACCAACCGCCGTCAGAACTTCATCCTTGATTGTCGCATACTGTGCCTTCAAATCCAGCAACGGTACTTCCATAGTCCTTCTCCTGGTAAACGAATCACTCACAACCATTGCGCTCAAACTTTTGTCCTGCTTGCCCTGCGCCTCTTGACATACCAATCAATTGTTGCCTTTAGCCCTTCGTCGAAAGACGTTTTTGCCTCGAAACCAAAGTATTCTTTCGCCCGTGAAACATCCAGCCGACGTCTCGGCTGACCGTCCGGCTGAGAAGAATCCCACCGAATCTCACCGGTAAAGCCCGTCAGTTCCGCTATTTTCTCCACAAGCTCCTTTATCGTTATCTCAAATCCCGCCCCGATATTCACAGGCTCGGCGCCGTTATAACGTTCGGTCGCAAGTACAATCCCCTCTGCGGCATCACCCGCGTAAATAAACTCCCGTGAAACCTTACCCGTTCCCCAGCATTCGATGTAGTCATCGCCCGCATCAATCGCGTCAACACATTTCTTGATTAACGCCGGTATCACGTGACTGCTCGAAGGGTCAAAATTGTCACCCGGGCCATAAAGATTTACCGGCAGAAGGAATATCGAATTAAAACCGTACTCCTGCCGGTACGCCTGGGATTGAACCAGAAGCATCTTCTTCGCCAGACCGTATGGAGCATTCGTCTCTTCAGGATAACCATCCCAGAGCGACTGCTCCTTGAAAGGTACCGGCGTGAATTTCGGATACGCGCAAATCGTACCAATCGCCACAAACTTCTCAATCCCCCGCAGCCGACCCTGCTCAATTAACTGAACCCCCATCATCAGGTTCTTATAAAAAAACTCACCCGGATGCTCGCGATTGGCGCCAATCCCGCCGACAACGGCCGCCAAATGGATCACCACGTCAGGCCGCATATCCTCGTACATCCGAACAATATCTGCCTTGTCGACCAGGTCGTAATCTTCTATCTTCGGAACAAGGATGTCTCTGCAGCCGCGACGCCGCAGCCCATCTGTAACATAGCTGCCAAGAAAACCGGCCCCACCCGTCACAACAACTCGCCGGCTCTCAAAAAATCCGCTCACTTTCGCGACTCCTTATGCTCCATGATAATCTTTTCACGTTCGGCAATCTCCATGTCCGCATCAGTCATCATCCGCGCAAGCTCTTTGAATGTTACCCTCGGCTCCCACTTCAAAATTTCCCTTGCCTTGCCTGCGTCACCAAGCAAAACGTCAACCTCCGTAGGCCTGTAATACCGCTCGTCTATCTCAACATAGTCGTGCCAGTCCATCTCCAGATACCCGAAAACCTCCTCCAGGAACTCCTGCACCGAATGCGTCTGCCCTGTAGCCACAACATAATCATCCGCAGCGTCCTGCTGAAGCATAAGCCACATCACCTCGACATAGTCACCGGCAAAGCCCCAGTCACGTTTCGCCTCAAGGTTACCTAAATAAACCTTATCCTGAAGCCCCAGCTTGATGCGTGTTGCGGCACGAGTAATTTTTCTCGTCACAAAAGTCTCACCACGGCGAGGAGATTCATGATTAAACAAAATCCCGTTGCACGCGAATAGCCCATAAGCCTCACGATAATTCACCGTCTGCCAGTAACTGTAAACCTTCGCACAGCCGTAAGGACTCCGCGGATAAAAAGGCGTCGATTCGGTCTGTGGAATTTCTGTCGTCTTACCAAACATCTCGCTGCTGGAGGCCTGATAGAACTTCGCAGGCTTATCCATCGAACGGACCGCCTCAAGAAGTCGAAGCGTACCAAGAGCATCAACATTCGCCGTATATATCGGAGTGTCAAAACTAACCCGAACGTGACTCTGCGCCCCAAGGTTATAAACCTCATCCGGTTTTATCTCGTGCAGAATTGCAGCCAGACTCCCACCATCGGTCAGGTCGCCATAAACCAGCCGTAACGGCGGCTTCTCGTGAGGGTCGGCATAAAGATGGTCTATCCTGCCCGTATGAAAGGATGAACTTCGCCGTACAAGTCCCCAAACCTGATAATCCTTGCCTAACAAAAACTCCGCCAGGTACGAACCATCCTGCCCCGTAATACCCGTTACTAACGCTGTCTTCATAATAATACCTGTCACTCACTATCCTGCTGTTGCTGTCTGATACTCTTGATTATCTCGCCAAGAGTCTCATCAAGACTTCTCTTCGGCACCCACCCAATCATCTCCTTAATCCGCTCAAGACTCGGAACGCGACGCATCATATCCTCAATCGGACGCCCGTAAGCTGCTTCATATGAAATATACTCTTTCTTACTGCTGCTGCCGACCATCCCAATTATTCGGTCAGCCAAACCTTCAATTGTCGTCTCTTCAACAGAACCAACATTATATACCCTACCTGCCGCTCCATCGCAACCCATCAATCCTATAATCGCTTCAATAACATCATAAACACTGCAAAAGCACCGCCGCTGCCTGCCGTTGCCGTATATCAGCAGAGGCTCATTTTTCAGGGCACGGCCCACAAATCGAGGAACAACCATTCCATACTCACCCGTCTGTCTCGGCCCAATGGTATTAAAAAAGCGCCCTATCACGACCTCCAGGCCGTACTGCTGATAAAAGGCCAGACCAAGAAACTCATCTATGGCCTTGCCGCAGGCATAAGACCAGCGAGAAAAACGTGTACTGCCGAGAACGATATCATCATCCTCGCAGAACGGAATCTTCTCATTCTTGCCGTAAACCTCACTGCTCGATGCCAACAGAATCCGCCTGCCGTACTTATTCGCGGCGTCCAACACAACTTCCGTACCGCCGATGTTCGTTTCTATCGTATGCACAGGCCTATCTGCTATCAACTGAACGCCAACCGCTGCTGCGAGATGGTATATCGCCTCGCACCGCTCAGCAAGTGCTTGCATCAACTCAACGCTGCGTATATCACCCTTAACAAACTCAAATCCCGTATCACCACGAAACGCTTCGATATTCGCCAAGCTGCCCGTGCTGAGATTGTCAACGACAACCACCTTATCGCCTTCGTTCAGTAAGCGTGATACAAGATGAGACCCTATAAAACCAGCACCTCCCGTTACTAATATTCTCATAACCTCATGCCTGTTCAGAAGTTAAGGAATGCTTAAAATACCACCACAACGCCAACCAACCTCACCGGCGAACGCACCGAGTACACTTAGACTCCGTCCCCGTCAGCCGCCCTAAAAAAAGCAGCCTCCATGGCCAAGGCAACTTTCTCGCAAGCTGTCCATGGCGGCAACAGGCCCCTACACCTCATTTTATCGACGATTTCACCGCCCAAAATTGGCCATATACTTTTCTAAGTATCGACAAACAAAGAACATAGCTTTAGCAAACACACCCCCTCAAACCCTCGCCAAAGTCCTATATTATACGAAAACATACGCCTGGGCCACCCCACAGGTTCAAAACACCCCCCCCCAACAAAGCCCTGCACGCCGGCAAGGCAACACATTCAGCCGCCGTACGCCGGTAAGGAGAACAGCCAGCGATAAGAGGCCCATCATAGCCAACTTCAAGTAAACCGCAGAATAATGCTTGGCTGGGGCGTGTGGGCCGTGATTTTTAGGGGCAATAATGGATAAAGGGGGGGCCGGCAACAGCGGATTTCGGCTGAGCTGCAAGTTTTTTCGGGATTGGGTTGGGAAAGGGGCTTTGAATCGGCCTTATTGGGTTGAAATGGCGGATTGGGGGGCGGAAAAGGCAGGGATTTTTTTTTAGGGGGGATTTTGAGGGTTCGTTTTTGGGTTGTTACGGGGGGTTCTCCAAAAGAAAATCGACACAAATGGGCAGGTTCGTGCGCTTTGGGGCGCAATTCGACACAAACGTGCCGATTGGCGGTGAAAATTCGCGAAAATGTGAGAAAATGTGAGAAAAATTTGGGAAAACACGCGGTTTTTGGGGACTTTTGAGGAATTTTGAAGAAACACGTTGGGCTTTGATTGATTTTTGTGCGGTGGTGCCGGAGGTCCGCTGAAGGTTCGCTGGAGGTGCGGCGTGGATCCGCCGTGGGCGGATTTCCGGGGTGCTGCAAGATTGGGTTTGTTTTGGCCGAATGCGAAAGGTGGTTCATGTTCATAATCCTTTTGTTCGTAGTGGCTTAGGTCCATTTTGTGTTTTTGGAAATTGGGTTTGTTTTGCATAATTGTTGGGTTGAAGCACGAAAATGAGAAGGCTCGAAACAAGAGGGCAGCCCCGACGAGTCGGGATAAACTCCGATCTTCGATGGGGGGATTGAAATTGGGTTTGTTTTGGCGCGGGCTGCAAACACGAAACTCTCCATAAGCCGTTTTGCAATAGGGGGTTAGGTCCATTTCTGGTTTTGGAAATTGGGTTTGTTTTGCATAAAAGGGTTGTAGCTTGCGGTTAGGCTGGGCGGTATGGGCGGTTTGGGAGAATAAACCCGACGAATAAATCGTCGGGCTAACGGCGGCATTGTTTGTTGCGACTGTTATCATAGCGTTGATTCTCGTTTTTGGGTGCTTGAAAAACGCGCGCCCCATAAAGGGCCGATACGCGTATTTGATTGATTTTTTAAGCGGCGGCCTAAGTGATTACTGATGATTGATGATTGATTATTGGGTGGAGTCGCCTGCGGCGAGGTTTTAATCGATTGGGAATTCTTAGTCGGTAGGGCATTTGATTGATTAGGGATTATTGATGATTGAGTTGAGGCCGTCCGAGAGACGGCGGTGTTTTATGGGGGATATTGGCTGGGGCCTTGGGGTAATTGTTTTTTGCGATTGTTGTCATAGTGTCTATACCTCTGTTTTGGGCGGTTAGAAAAGGGGCGCCCTTCTGTAATAGGGCGAACAAGCGTTTTTGATTGATTTTTTGAGCGGTTCTTTGGTTCAATTACTGCGTTACGCAGCCCGCCCCAATGCTCGACGTACAACAAGTACGCCTCCGCTTGGGCCGAAACTGCAAGCCTTGTACTTGAGCCAAACTCCGCGCTCAAAAGCGACGTTACGGGTGATTACGGATTCTTGAATGAAAAAGGTGGTGAAGGATGAGCGTTCCTGGGGGGTGAGAGGGGTCTGGCAGTTTTTTGTGGGCGGTTGGGTTTTGTGTGGGAGATTTTATGATGGGAAAAACTTTTAATTTAGGGAACAGGGCGGGGCTTTTGCGCATCTTATGTATAGCAACAGTTGGCGATTGCAGGTGCTTTGGGATGTGAGATGTGGGCTGATGTGGTGTAAATGAGGTTTTTGGGTTGAAGTGGCTGATTCGGGGCTAATTGGCGAGTGAGCGTATTTTTTGAGGAATTTGTGGCGTTAAAAGAAAATTTACTTTTTATTTGGCTGTTGGTTTGTTAAAATGAGAATAATGCAGGTGTTCAGGCGTGTATTGCGGTGAATTTTTCGGGAAAGGAGATTTGCGATGGAGCGGATAGTTAGAGTTGGGGTTGTTTTGGCGGTTCTGATGGTGCTTGCCGGTGGGCCGCGGGCGGAAGGGACGATGTATAAAAGGAAAGCCTTAATAGGGATTTATGATTCGTAACATAAAAGAAAATAGCTAATGTGAAAGGAAAAAACTATGAAACGAAAAATTGTAAAAGTATTAACACTGACAATAATTATGTGTTTTTCAACTTCTACTGCTATAGCCATTGGGATCGATAGTGTCGATGTAATCCCAGAGCAACCCTTAGAAATTGACATAATTACTTTTAACATCTTCGGCACAGCAAGTGGTAGGCCTAGTCAAGTAGCATACGACCAGTTTGCCCAAGACGGAACGTCGCTTCAGTTGGACTTATATGTTGACGTAGGTATGATGCCAGCTTTTAGTGACTGGACATATGAGAAACAAATTGGAACGTTGAGTGCAGGTACATACAGTTTGGAAGTCAGGGCGTTTGATAATTACGATGACACGCTTCAATATACCTATCCTGATCCTGTTTATTTTACTGTTGTGCCAGAGCCCGCAACGATGGTTTTGCTTGGATTAGGTGGAGTGTGGTTGTTTAGGAATAGATGTGGAGGCTAAACAGGAATTAAAGTTGAAGCGGGTCGGTAAATGTGGTATAATTATAATTCACGGATGAGCGGTTTATAGGCGAATTTTTCGGAAAGGAGATTTACGATGGAGCGGATAGTTAGAGTTGGGGTTGTTTTGGCGGTTTTGATGGTGTTTGTGGGTGGTCCGCAGGCGGAGGCAACGATAGTAGAGTTGCCTTTGGATGCCGCGGGGGAGTATGGCTTATCGGATACGTGGACGACATCTTTTGATGTCGGCGTAGAATTCACTGAGATCGTGGGTGTGTACATTAGGTGGTCGGGTGAAATGCTGGGTTACCCGACCATGAATTCCGGAGTTATAGATACGCAGTTTGTTGGGACGTTGTATGAAGCAGACCCTCACGAGTACTTTGGACGGGCCTACGTGCAAGGGGGCGCAGATACATATCCGAGTCCGGAAATGTTCGACGTGGAAACTGGATTTACGGCGCAAGACTGGGGCGAGCTGTTGGATGGGCAGGGAAGTATTGAGATATTTTACAGTGATACAACACACGTTCTTGATATTGGTGCGCCGTCCGAAGCGGTGGGGATCCTGAATGATGCGGCACTAGTAGTTGAGGGAACGATTGTACCAGAGCCGGGGACGATTCTATTTTTTGGGGTAGGCGGAGTACTGCTTGCGGCGAGGCGTCGGAGGTCTTAGTGTCAAGTTGAAAAAGGGGCTTTGTAAAGAGGGCGGAACCACCGCAAAAATATAATGGAGTAAAGGTATTTTTAGAAAGGACTTATCATGTTTACCACGCGCATTATTTTAACGGTGATTATTACGGCAAGTATTGTTGACGGAGGGCAGGGGGCTTCAGAGAAGTATGCACCTGGGGAAGTACTTGTTCGCTTTGGCGCGAAAGAGGACGGACATCAGCGTACTATGAGCGAAAAGAATGCGATATTGGCGGAACGCGGGGATGGGGCTGTTATACGTTCTTATAAACTTGTGTCGGGCTTGGCGTTGGTTAAACTGCCTGAGAACGCTTCGGTGGAGAGTGCGGTCGCGGTATTGAGCAAGACGAGCGGGGTATTGTATGCGGAACCGAACTATCGACTGGAACTATATTCAACCTATCCCGATGACCCAAATTTCGGCGAGCAGTGGGCGTTAAACAATACGGGTCAGACTGGAGGAACCGTGGATGTGGATATTGACGCGCCAGAGGCATGGGACATCAGGACGAGCAGCGGCGATATTATCGTGGCGGTGATAGATACGGGGGTAGATTACAATCATCCGGATTTAGCTGAGAATATGTGGGTGAACGAGGCAGAACTAAATGGCCAGCCCGAGGTTGACGACGATGGGAATGGGTATATTGATGATGTTTACGGTTGGGATTTCGCCGATAGTGACTCAGATCCGCATGATTATGATGGGCATGGGACTGAGTGCGCCGGGATAATCGGGGCTGCAGGCGACAACGAGGAGGGCGTAACAGGCGTATGCTGGGATACTAAGATCATGGCTGTGAAGATTTTTCCGAACTACGATGAAGATGCGTTCATCGATGGTGCGGTTAGTGCAATAGAATACAGCGTGGCCAATGATGCAAGCGTGCTGAGTAACTCGTGGGGAGGGAGTACCTATAGTCAAAGTCTCAAGGATGCTATAGATGCTGCGGATGCGAACGGGGTTCTTTGTGTTTGCGCTGCAGGGAACCCTCTGGATTGGGAAGAAGCGGATAATGACAAGTCTGGTCGTTATCCTGCGAGTTACCCCTGCGATAACATAATCGCGGTAATGGCGACGGACCATAATGATGAACGATCTATATGGGAGGATACGGACCAATCTTCGGCTTACGGCAGGCTATCGGTTGATTTAGCTGCGCCGGGGAGTGAGATTCTGACATGTGCACGCGGGGGAGGGTACCAGTCGTTGGATGGTACATCGATGGCAGCGCCGTTTGTGGCTGGTGCGTGTGCGCTGGTTTGGAGTCGCAATCCGGGGC
>Ga0210003_1000742_pt1 | contig 29644 bp, 59 predicted proteins | sample LantaG_FD_182804 | JGI IMG/M metagenome (GOLD analysis project Ga0210003, IMG submission 182804) | Deep subsurface microbial communities from Baltic Sea to uncover new lineages of life (NeLLi) - Landsort_02402 metaG (SPAdes) (version 2) | ecosystem: Environmental > Aquatic > Marine > Oceanic >... | reverse complement strand
CTGTACTGCTTATTGGTATGATACTGATGACGATTTCATGTATCAAGTTACTAATGCTTATGGTTCGACTTGGTATGTAAATATGACAAAAACAATTTGAGGCATCTAATGAACAAGCTCCTACCTTATTTGGTTGTCAGCCTCTTCTTTCTGAGTCTGATGCCAATGAGTAACTGGTAATTTAAAATGAATAAACATAACATAACAAAACGAATATTCACAGTAATGCTTACAGTGATGTTTGTGTTTAGTTTATTCGTTGTTACTGTTAGTGCAGATATCATTTGGTATACAGATGAATATATACTTGTTGGAGATGTTAATTATACGGTGAACCAGACTATGAATTTTAGTTATAGAGAACATACATCAGTTTATCTTCTATTGAATAGTTCATACTATAATCTTACATCAGAATATCCTGCTAATATCACATTAACATATCTATGCCCAGATATTAGTGTTACAGTATACGATGAGTTAGTTTTAGGATTTTATGTAAATTCTACTGGTAATGTTTGGTGTAATATTTCTGGATTTACCAATGGAGTTAGTTATATTGTAAACATGAATAGAGATTTTCATAGTGATGTAGTTGCAGACGCATCTGGAGTAATTTTCTTTGAAGAAGGTTCTTGTTCCAGTAATCCACTCTTCGAAGTTTATAATAATGAAAGTGCAACCTGGTACTACTCCTCCTTCGGTGGTAGTGTAACTGTCGATTCTCCAGCTAACCCAAACCCTCCTGTTGCTCTTGATGCAACTGCTTATAATATTACTTGTATCAATGTATCATTTAGTGGAGTAGATAATAGTGATTATAGAACTACAATAGAAAGAAATACATCAGGTATTACAAGTTGGGCAAGAGGTTCTGGAACTGAAATTTATAATATAACAGGAGTTACGTCAAATTATACACTGGATGATGACCTTTCTTCAGGAATTACATATTATTATCAATCATGGTGTCAGAATATAACAAGTGGGAACTGGAGTTTAACTAACGCAACTGCAAGTGGTACTACATCTGGAGTTACTTGGTACTCCTCCTCCTTTGGCGGTAGTGTAACTGTTGAAGAAGAGGGAGCACCCGTAACCACGTGGCACTCATCTAGTTTTGGAGGTTCAGTATTAGTAACTGAGAAAGGAGTTAGTTGGAGGTCATCTAGCTTTGGTGGTTCAGTTACAGTGGAATTATCTCCTGGTTGGCAAGAATGGTCAGGATACTGGAAGATTGGGCAAACAACTGTTTACGACTGCACAGACCCCTTAGACTTAAAAGTTGATACTGACGATATCAATGTTACAATAAACAATCTTACATTAACTGGTGCAAACGGTTGGATACTTGCAGATGTTAATGATGACGGAGTAGTGGATTATCTTGATATAAGTGGGGTGTGTTTTTATTACCCCTGGGACGAAAGTGATTAAAAATGAAAACATTTAGAAAGAAAATAACATTCGCAATCATTATCCTTATGTTGTTAGGATTAATGATGCCGATTGTATTAGCAGCTGATGATAATATCATAGGAGTTTACCCTTCTACTCAACACGTAACAATAGAAGATAACTTTTATACAGATATCAATGTTACAGTAAACTGGCAAATTGATACTGCGACAATCATGAATTTAACATTTCAACCTGCTGATATTATAAATTATACATCAACAACCCAAGGTGATTTATTTGGTGGGCAACTTGTTTGGTATCAACCTGATGATAACAACGCCTGGGACATAATTGATAACTCTACTGGTTATGCAAAGCAGATAACTTGGGTTCATACTACACCTGTTAATACTACAAATAAAACACTTGCAAATATTACCTGGACTGCATATAATGTTGGAACATCTTATATTAATCTTACAAATATAGGTTGTTATAATGATACTGTAAATTATGGAACTGTAGCAGAAGATGCTATAGTATATGTTCACTCAAAGAGACCAGAAACATGTAATGCCATTGCATGGAACGCCACACAAATTAATCTTACATGGAATAAGTCCGTTGCTACTGCTTCAGATAGTATAGTTGTGTTCGGAAATCAAACAGGATATCAAACAAGTTACTTAGCAAGTGATATACTTTATAACGGAACACTAGAACATTATGAACACACATTAATATCAGGTGGATGGTACTATACATACTATGGTTGGAATGAAACAAAGTCTATGTATTCTCTACTTTACAATCAGAATTATACAGTAACATTAGGTGCTTACGCTTGGCAATTCTCAAGTGTAGATCCAGTAAACGGTTCAACTACAGCAAATGGAGATTACAGTATTCCTGTTAACGTTACAGTCAGTAACTCATATGACCATTCATTTGAATGGTGGGTTAACACAACTAATGCAGATGCTTGGACAAATTCAGGACAAACAAACAACTCTGTAATCGGTGGAGAAATGAGTACACTTAATCATAATACAAAATACTATTGGAATGTTACAGTATCAAATGGTCTTGGAGAAGTAACAAGTAGAAGTTATGATTTTACAACTGGAACCGGTGGTGGTTCAAACCCCGACACACCTATACCTGATCCAACAAATGGTCAACCAGATGTTCCAGTTAGTGTTGGGTTCTTGAACGTTTCCGTTTCTGACCCTGATTTAGATGATATGAGCGTATCATTTTACTGGGGAAACAATGACACACTTATAGTTACAAGAAACAATATACCAAGTGGAACAACAGCGAACTCTACAATTGGTACCCTTCAATATGATACCACGTACTATTGGTATGTAATTGTAAGTGATGGTATACTATCAACTAGAGGTCCTGTTGCAGGAAACTGGTCATTTAATACATCTAACGTTGGAGTTGCAATAGCAAAAGAATGGTATCCACAAACAAACAACTCAATTTTATGTTACGTGAATGTTACAAACTCTGGTAACGACAATCTTACTGATGTTGTAATTACAGAAACATATGATAGTAACTTAACATTTGTCGGATCATCTCCTGCTACTGATGGTGGTCCAAATACAAACTGGACAATACCATATCTGAACACGAGTGGTCATGAAAACTATTGGTACAATATCACTCTATGGTTAAACTTATCAGGTGGAGAAAATGGTACAACTTATACTAATACTGTGAATACATCTCACATTGGATTTGTGGGAGAAGAAACAGTTGATAATGATTTATCACTTGGTTTAACAATTACCAAAGAATGTAATAAGTCAGTTGTTAACTTTACGTCACTTGATATGATGTGGTGGATTAATATAACAAACTCTGGAAACTTTACTCTAAACAGTGTAATATTAAATGAAACATATGATCCGTGTGTAACTTATGTAAGTAGTTCTATAGTACCAATTGGTGGAACCAACGATAGAGATTTCAATATATCATATGTTCTTTCCCCAGGTCAAACTATTCACTTAATTGTGAATACAACGATAACTCCTGGTTGCCCTGTGAATGGATCAAGAATATGGAATAACATTACAGTTTATAACAATGAGTCTGCGAATGTAACACTAAATAAAAATATAACATATGGTGGTCAAACTGAACAAATAAGAATAACATATATAGCGGATTTAACAAATGTTGCTATACTTGCGGATCCAATATTTACAGTGATGGGTGTGTTAATAATATTAGCATCGATACTGATAATACTTGGGGTTCTGATGAAATACGGATATATTGGTCGAGGTGAAAAGTAGGTAGGTGATTAGAATTGGGGGTTACTTGTTCCAACCTCGGAGTAACTCCTCCTTCCCTTTAATGAGATGATAAAATGAAACAGAAAAAATTAACAAAACCAATGAGAACAATAACACAGAACTACTGGGGAAAAAATACCACACATATCATTCCACGATGGTTGGACAAAGATATCAAGGTTATAAATCCAAAACCTATACAAATGAAACTGAAAAGAGAACTTCATGATACAGATTCAGATGGTGTGCCAAATTTTGCTGATTGTAATCCATGGAATCCAAATGAACAGGGATGGTTACACGACCAGGGTGCAAAGGTATATAATAGAATAAAAGAAGCTACATTATTGAGAAAACAAAGAGTTCTTGCAGAAAACGAAAAAGATAGACGACTTACTGTTTATCATCCGTCTGGTGAGAAGGATACTGTTGATGAAGAGAACCACAAAAAATATGGTAGAAAGATTTATTCTGGGATAAAAAAAGGAGCTAAGTTTGCAAAAGATGTTTATGAAGAGACAAAACAGTTTAACCCTGAAACTAGAAAGACTCCAGGTACTTTTTTTGTGTGGTTTCTTGTTACAATTCGTGACCAAGCTGGAAATGTTGTTCATCAATCGTGGAGAGATACTGGCAAAAGATATACAAGTAAAGAAGAAGCGATTCCAGATTTAGAAGAATTAAGAAGGCGTGGTATTACAGATGATCAAATTAAACTTTCAGAAAGTCCAGTTCCGAAACAAAGCCATGTAAAAGAGAATGTTCAAGAGGGATTACGTATTAAGAAAAAACAAGGAACACCAATGGCACAGGTGATGATTCACGCTGGTCGTGGTATGAGTGGTCAACAAGTTCAACAACAAGCAGGATATTCTAGTAGAAGTACTGCTGGATATAGCCCACCATTTGTGGGAGCAACAAAAAAACAATTTAGAGTAGGAGGTGATAGATAATGAGAAAAGAAAAAATAATACCCATAAGGTGGGTACCGGAAAAACACGACACAGATTGGGATGGCGTTCCAGATTGTAAAGATTGTCAACCCTTGAACCCAAATAAACAAGACTCGAATCCAGAGTATGGGATATTCCAGTTGGGACAAAAAGAATGGGGTGTGTTTGCACAGCAATTAGTAGGAGTGTCATATCGAAAAAGAGGTAAACCATTCTTTGTAGGTTCAAAGTATGAGTGTGGAGAATTTATTAAGCGTATACCACAACCTGAAACACTATACGATTCTGAAGTGTCTACTTATCAAAGATAGAAGGAAAAGAATATGAAAGCGAAATTTACGATTGAGATAGAAGCTAGTAAAGATGAGATAGATTCCTTTACAAAGAATATAAACAAGTTTGTTTATAGAAACAATGACTTTCTAATGGATGTAAAACCAATTGGAGGGTATGTACCTAGATTCTATCTTCCAATACGTAAAAGAAGAATGAACTTTAAGAAGGAGATGAACAATGCCAACAGTACCAAGAGCACACGGAAGAATACGAAAGTATCTTGATAAGAGACAAGAAGTTGTATCAAGACACAGAACGTTACAAGCAGCTAGAGCAAGACAAGTAAGAGAACAACACATAAGAGAACGTCAATCTAGACCAAACCAACAACACGTTCAAGTTGCAAGAGATACTTCTCCAAGCGCCTACAAATACGCAGTTCAAACTAAACGAAGATAAGAGTAACACGTGTTACAGAAAACAGGAGGTGAATACTATCGCAAAGAGATCAAAAGCTTCATACAAAAAGGCAGCCAAGAAAGCATGGGCAAAACGCCGAAAGAAGTACGGAAAAAACGGGATAAAAGGGTAAACCCTTAGTGGGTTGACCTAAACAATTGTCAATCCACTTTCAACTTACCATATAAAATAAAGAAAAAGGAGGTGAAATCAGTGGGAAAAGTACGTGTAGCCGGACACCTTAGAAAGGTTAAGGGCAAGTCAAAAAAAGTAAGAGTCAAGGGCTACTCAAGAAAGAAGTAGGAGCTTTGGCTCTTATATTGTGTTCATAACGTTTGGGTGAGGTAAAAACTTCGCCCAACTACTGAACACCAGAATAAAAAAGGAGATTAAAAATGAGTTACACAGGAAGAGCAAAGTGGTTAAAGAAAAAAGGTTACAAATACATAGGTGAAAGTGATAGTGAACTAAAGGCTATGAAAACAGTTAGAACACATAGACAGGATAAAACTCCTAGTCAGTATGTGAAATATAATGATGATTTAGGATATCCGTATTATGAAGTATATGTTAAGAATAAAAGGAGGTGAATACAGTGACAGTACATGGAGCATTTAAAAACAAAGATAGTGCAAAGAACTACGCAGAGAAAGCAAGAAAAAAAGGTTTTAAAGCAACGCTTTACAAAAAATCGAATGACAAGTGGTATGTTAGTGTAACAAGATAGTTATGGAGATATCAAATGTTTAAGAAAGTAAAAATTAGAAGTAAAATACTTTATGGGTGGAACTTTCGTAAGATTATGAAAGGCACAAAAACTTATAAATTCGGTTTAAGAACAAACTTTTGGGGAAGATAATATGGAAGACACATCAGGAATAACAAACGCAGTATATCAAGGTGTTGGTCTAGGAATACTTGCTGGTATTTCTATGCATACACTTAAAACGATAGAGAAGAGTTTAAGTCACGATAATCGTAGAAGCAGAAAGTATAAAAAGGGGACTCCATATAACTATTGGATAAAATAGGAGGTATGAAAAATGAGTTATAAGAAAACAAAAAGGTCAGCACTTATCAAGAATCGTTTAGGTGGAGGAGAGTATTTTAGGGACATATACAAAAAAGGTAATAAGTATTATGTGAAGATGTGGAACAAATATATTCCAATTGAAAAAATGAATGTTATTGATAAAGTAACAAGAGTAAATATGTAAGAAGTTAGAGTGTTACAAATGAATGAATTTCGTAAAAGACTGAAAGAAGTTGGAATGTATAGCGAGTTTCAGGACTGGATGAAGACTCCTCCAAAAAGAGACTTTTGTAAAGGTTCCAGAATTCAAGTAATAGAAGTTGAAAGAGGTAATGAGCTGTTTTTTGGGTTAGGTGATAAAGGAACTATAATATCTGAGCTCAAAGATAATGATTATAAGTTAGCAGTTAGGTTTGATGAGGATTCTAGCAATCCAAATACTTGGTTCATAAGAAGAACTGATGTTAAAATTATTGGGAATAAATAATGAACAAATTCAGAAAAAGACTGAAAGAAGTTGGCATGGAAAAGGAGTTTATACAATGGTTACAGAAACCACAGGAACCAAGAGAGTTTAGAATTGGTGATAAAGTTCGTGTGACACCAAGTGGAACTTATGGTTATACTGGCCCTGGAAGTGAAGGAACTATCTTAGAATTTGATAACACCCCTATGGATTATGTTACTATTGAATGGTATAAAGTAATAGGAGGATCTGGTCCTCTTGCTGTGCCTTGCACTCTTGATGTACATAGAAGAGATATTAAATTAATTTAGGAGAAAATATGAAAAGAGTATCATTACCCAGTTCCAAAGCAAAAGGAAGATATACACTTATAACCCCGAAGTTTAGAACCGTAAATAGAGAAGGGCTAACAAAGGCAGTATCAAGTTTAATAGGAAAAAGGAGATAAACAATGGTAAGAAAAGTAAGATACGAAAGCAAAAGAGGAAGATTATTATCACTGGATGAATATCAACAAATTCCGCCAGAAAAACAAAATAAGTTTAAACAGTTTACCTGGTTTGAGGATTGAATGAAGAAACTGGGATAAAGTTCTTTAAGAGGCTGTAGAGATACTATGAATACATTTAGGAAGAGGTTAAAACAAACTGGTATGGAAACAGAGTTTATCAACTGGATGAAAAGACCCACAGAACTAAGAGTAGGAGATAACGTAGAATTGCATTTCCCTGAAACTGATGTATCAAAAAAGACTTATTGGAGGCAGTGGAATAGGAAAGCAGGTGACAAGGGTATTATAACTGGAGAATTAAGAAGTGACATAGTAAATAAAAGAAGAACAGACTGTTTTAGGATTAGATTTGATAGAGGAAGCAGGGATTTATTTGTTCCAAAAGATATATTAAGAAGAATTTGAAAATTGAAGAATAATAAGTTATAGTGATATTATGAACAAGTTTAGAAAACAACTTGTTAAGTTTGGCATGGAACAGGAGTTCAAAAACTGGATAACTAATCTACCAGTTAAAGGAAGTCAGGAGTTTTCCATTGGAGATAGAGTAAAGATTATTAATCCATATAAAGATTCTGTTCGATGTTATGGTTTGGGAAAAGTGGGTATTATCAAATGTTTTGACTCTGGAAGATCTGGAACATATAAAGATCTTATGAAAGTTCGGTTTGAAGGTGAAAGTGAAGAACCTTGGTTATTTAAAAGTAGATTTGAGAGAATATAAGTATGGCAATATCAGGAGTAATGAGAGGTGGAGTAACAGCAGTTGCTTCTGCGTGGATGTTGAGAGAAGTTGGAAAGCAAACCAGATATAAAAGTTATGGTAAACGTAGAAAGTATTAAATACAAACATCTTATTACATATTTGTGATAGAATGAATGTAACAATAAAAAAGAGGATTAAGGTGCAACGTTGAATCATATAAAGATAAAACAGTTATCAGAAGAATCACTATATGAAATTTCTGAACTTGATTCAAGATTTGGTTCCAGCTGGTCAGAAGGTTTGTATAAAGAAAGAATTTACAAGTTTCCTGATTTATCACATGGTGCATATATGAATAATAAACTTGTAGGGTTTATAGTTGGAAAGAGACCAGCACCAAATGAAGTATTGATAAGTAGAATTGCAGTTAAGAAAGAGAAGGAAGGACACGGGATTGGCAAGAAGTTAGTAAAACATCTTGAGGAGAATGTAAGAGATACTAAAAAAATAACTGCAACAGTTAGAAAAAGTAACAAGCGTTCTATCAATTTACATAGAAGTTGTGGATTTTCTAAAGATAAGGATTATTTTTATAGATATAAAGATGAAGAATTGGGATTAAAGTTTACAAAAATGATTAAATGATGGAGAAAAAGAATTAAAATTGAATAGGTAATTAGTATGAGAAAAACGAAACAATTAAAATTCGAACCATATAGTTACTGGGATAGACCTAATCGTTTGGGGAATCCTAATACAGAGTGGCATATACGAGATGGTAGAAAACTATCTGATATGGATAAGGATGGAATTCCGGACTTTAAAGATTGTAGACCTTTTAATCCTAGATATCATTCAAAGAAGCAATTTGATGATGCAGTTAAATTTTTTGGAACAACTAAGGATCCAAGAAAGGCTGCTTGGATTTTACCTTCTGGTGAAATGTTAGATTTTTCAGGAAAGAAATTTAATTTAACATCAAAATATGAGAAAGGACTGGGGCATATTGAAATTGGGAATATAATGAAAGATTCCGTTGGTGTTGAAGCAATAAATAATTTTCAAAAATTGGGGGCAATTAGGGGTGTAAAAGAACAATCTGGAGATGTTATTGTAAGTATGCAGAAAAAACCTACAAGAGAACAGGCTATACAAATAGCAAAAGCAATTAATACATCTCCGAAAGCACGATATATGTTATTGGTAAGGGTTGAATCAACAGGTGGAAAACAAAAAGATGTTGAAGTGTTATCATCGGATCATCCACATCCTGTGTTAGTTCAGAAATTTATAAGTAGAGCATTTAGATAGAGATATACATGAAACCAACATTATCACCACAAAGATTACATAGAAAAGAACGAACCGATGGAATTCGTTTGATACTAAGTAATCACAAAAAAGAACTTCCTAAAGTAGATTTGATGAGAGTTACTGATCCAATGTGTTCTCGTCAGTGGGTTACTGTTTCTAATGAGGATAAAAAGATAATTTCTGTTGGACGAATTGAAAAGAGAGGAATGAATAAATGGGCTATCAGAGATTTAGTTACAGATAACATGTATAGAGAAAATGGTATTGCTTCAGAGGTTGTAACTCGTTTAGTAGATAAAGCAGTTAAGGGTGGCGCTAGAACAATAGAATCTGAAGTATCATATGATAATGTTCCTGTAAAGAAAATTTTTGAGAAACTTGGATTTAAAGAAGATGAACGTAGACGGAATACCAATGAAATGACTCACTATGTTCTTCACCCCTCTAAGATAGAAAAGAAGACTATAAAAAGTTATACCCCCTCTCTCTATCGCTTCTAATCGAAACTTATATATAGTAGTGGTAACATATAACTACCTACGAGAATATATATCGAATATATAGATGGTATATATCAAAGAGGTAGAAGAATGGAGTCGAAAAAGATTTCTATGGATATACCAATTGAGATGTACAGTTGGTTGGAAAAACATAAAAATATCAATAGAAGCGAAATTTTTAGAAGAGCTGTTGATGACATAATTAACAATGTGGAAAAAAAAGTATCACCTATTTTGTTACTTTTGACAATATGGGCAAATGTGGGTGCTATTGCTCTGTTGGGAGTTGTTCTTATTCCTTCACCTATACCGAATTTAATTAGAGGTATTCTTGGTGTTATGGCAGGGTTTATATCAATATCGGCGGTAACTGTTTATTTAAGAACGAAAAGGGAGATTGCAATCTAATGATGCGAGGATCTAATAGAGAAGGTATAAGTGATGAAGCACTTACAGTTGCAGAATACGTTTTAGATCCTTCTATACCACCAAAAGAGAAAAAATATTTTGATCAATATTATGTGATGTTTAACAACATTATGGCTCTTGGTAATATAAAAAGACAAGAAGTTTTTGCAATGTTGATTGCATTTGAAGAAATATGTATGTTAATGGAGATGGGGTTATATCAAGAGGCACGAAATATTATGGGAAGAGAGTTAATGAAAATGCAGGTTTCTCGTTCTATTGATGGTTTTCAAACTCTATTTGGTCAACAGGGTATTCAAAGAACTGAACACATAGAACGTGTAATTTCAAGGTCAAGAGGAAAGAAAGGATTTCTTAGTAAGTTATCAAGTGCATTTGGAAAGAAAGAACAACAAGAACCACTAGATATGGCAGGTGGACGATATTGATATTCGCATTAGTTTTTATATTCACATTTGTAGGTATGATTTTATGTGGTATCATAGGATTAATGCCATTAGAAGCTCAATATATGATACCTGATGTTTTTAGAGTAATGATGTTTATGTTTGGTATCATGGTATCATTTATCGGGTTAATAATTATGCATAGTAGAGCACAAAAAACAGGTGCTATACATCTTCTTGAATTTGGTAAACCGGGTATTATCAATTGGTTTTATATACATAAGGATGGAACAATAAAGATAACTCCTGGAATAAGAGAAGTAGAAGGTCAGTTGTATTCTCCGTCTTTAGATGCACAGATACGAGAACTAAAATCTTATAGAATATTTGACCACTCTATACGCATTGTTCCAGAAGGGATTGGACATGCAGTTGACCTCGATATGGTACTTTATGCTAATCTACTGAGAACAAAATATGGGTTTTCTTCTTTAAAGGACGCTAGACGAGGAGTATTTGATTTTTTAAAACAAAAAGAACCAGTTGCAAGAGAACAGATTTTTAGTCCAGAGGAGGAGGTATGAACTTGCAAGGCAGAATGGAGAGGAGAAAAACCAGTTATGGTCCATATGTAGATGATATGCAATATCAACCTGAAACTCAACAGGAACAATACATAATGGAACAACAAAGGGAAATTAATCAACAGAGACAACAGCGGCAAATGGAACTAGAAGAGACAAATGCCGGTTTTGGTGATACTCGAAATCCCGTTAGTATTGCAAAGAATGTAGAAAATCATCCAACACCCCCTGGAGTTTGTGAAATAATAATAGGGGGTAGACCGATAGATTTACATATGTTTGAAGATTATTTAGTTTGGAAGGTATCACCATATCAGTTACGAACACTACTTCGTTATCATAATGCAAGAACAATCGAAGAGATAAAGAACTATTCACTAAGACCAACACTTAAATTGAAAAGTGGAACTCTTATGCTTGTAATAGTTGCGATACTTATGTTAGTGGGTGGTCTTGCAATATTCATGTTTATGCCTGAAATTACTGCAATGCTTCAAGGGTATGTGCCATGAGTTTCTTAGACAAACTCAAGAATACATTGGCACAAGCAAAGTTTAATCTTAAGGCGCAATATCTAGCAGGTGCTAGAGAAGGTAAAGATCTTAAAAGAAAACATAAAGAAAAAGTATTTGGAAAAAAGGAGAAGAAATAAAATGTCACTACCGATAAGAGAAAAGGAAGTAGGAATAAGTACAGTAGAAGAACTGTTAATGGACAGAATAGTAAAGGCAATTGATGCTAAAGATGTAGAAGACGGACGTATGTTCGATGAAATCATAGAAAGTTTAGAAATGATAATGAGACTGAAGCCTCCTCTCTATAACGAACTTATGATGTACAAAGCGGAATTGATTGAACAAACCAGACAGGTAATGTCTCAAGTAGAAGTACTGGCATCCAGTGCTAGAAATCAAATCCAAAGAAGAATATTCTTGGAGGGTGAAGCCACATCAGTTGAGTGGGATGCAAGAAAGGATTACTTTGAAAAGATTATAGAGATAATGGGAAATAATCAACTTATACCAATGTCTATTCAAGAACCAGCTTTAATCGAACCGGTAGAAGAAATTGAAAGGAATGTTGACACTTTAGAACAATCGGTTCAAGAACAGGTTCCAGTTCAGAGAACAGAAAACGTAGAACCACGGCAAAAAAAGCCAAAGTTAACATTTCAAAAGCCAAAAAGGTTTGATGTATAATGGTATCACGACCCGAAATAGAAGGGTCTAATATACTAAAGAGAATACATTCAAGAGATAAAGATCATGGTGGAGTGTTCTCTGAAGTTACAGGTGCTATGGGTGGTTCCAAGACTTCAGCCCTTCTTTCGTTTACAAAACATACAATACTGAATCATCCAGAAGAGAAGATATTCTGGAGTGAAAACTACGATTCTCCTTTACAGATATTTAAGTTAGGGGAAGGAAACTTTCAATTTTATATAAAAGAAGGGTCTAATGTTGTATTTAGAAATAGGGATAAAAGATTAGAAGTTACACGACTTGGAGAACGATACTTTAAAGACTATGATGATTTATGGGAAATAACAGAACCAGGAATTGCAAATGTCGTTCTGTTTGGAAGCAGATATGAGTGGATGGACTTTATGAAGTATTTATCCGGGATTGGATCCTGGGTTAACATATTTATTGATGAAATCGGTGATATATCACCTTCTCAAACTGGAGGTGAACTTTGGAAGGAAATAGAAGGGTTTGCAAGAACGATGAAAAATGTTCGTAGATGTATGATGAATGTGCACGTAAATACACAATCTGTGGTTGATGTTGATTATAGAATACGAAGTAAGGTTATGATGAAAATATACTTACCAGGTGCTAGAAAAGATAAGAACTCTAGAATAACTCAGAAAGCGATAGATAATCTTGCACGTGATCCTATTAATGGAAATCAGGCTTTTATAGAATATTCAGGAACATTTGGTAAAGTTAGATTTAGTGATATCTTTAAACCAAGAAATGGATATCACTTCGAAGCACATGTAGAAGGATCGTAATGGAAAAGGAACTCCAAGTAAGAGCAACATATGAAGATACAAAACGGTCTCAAACAGAACTTTTTAGTTTACTAAGGAAAAAGATTAGAAATAATAAACCACTTTTGGAAGAAGAAAAGAAACTTTTTTATAATTTGTTCTCGGATTCTACTTTGTCTCAAGGTTGGAGACATTGCCATTACTTTACAAAAGATAACATACGGATTAATTTAGGTTCAACAACATACCTTGCATTAACTCTTCTGGAACTTGATACTTCTGAAGCTAATGTTACAGATTCGAGAATTCGAAGAAAATATAAAGTTGAGATAAGTGAACTTTGGAACATTCTATATAATAAGTGTAAAGAACTTGCTCAACCTGCTCGTGAAGAAGCAATTCATATGAGTAGAGAACAACAAAAGAGAGAAATGCCAACTGCGTATGACTTCTCTGCAAAAAAGGAATACCAATAAAAAACCAAAAAGTATGGATTTTACCGAAACCTTTATATACCCATAGATGTATTACTATTTGGTGAAACCCGAAATGAAACCCGAATATAGAGATGTAGAAAACGCAATTGATTCCGTTGACACTAAGAATGTCAACTTTGAATTGAAATCCCTTTCTTCAGGAAGTTTAGTCCTGAAAATAAATGGGAAAAACGCTGGATATTTTAACCAACGTAACTATGGCATTGGTTATGAACATCGTATTGGAAGAGATTGGACAACCCAAAAACTTCGAACACAAGATGAACTGAATTCAGCAATATCAAATATTTTTAACCCAGGACATATTAGAGAAGAAGTTGTTTCAGATTCTCAAAGTAATGAAACAAATCTAATTCCAGAGAGATTTAAATATTTTTCTCGAAAGATGAATGTTCGTGCAGATATAACAGATATTGAAACATTTGAACGTTGGATGGAACAGGGTAAAAACATTCTTCTAATTGGCCCAACAGGATCAGGAAAGACAACACTACCAAGATACTTCTGTGCAAAACACAACAGACCATACATCAGAATATCACTCAATGGTGGTTGTACTGTAGAGGACTTAGTTGGTCATTATACTGTTAAAGGCGCAGATATGTCTTGGGTTGATGGACTTCTTACTGTTGCAGTTCGAAACGGGTATGTTATAGTTATAGATGAGATAAACGCCGCTCCTTCAGAGATTATGTTTATTCTTAATTCATTACTTGACGATGAACGTATCCTAATACTATCGTCAAAAGATGGAGAGACAATTACACCACACCCCGACTTTAGACTTGTTGCTACTTGTAATCCAACAGAACTTGGTTACGCTGGAACACAAGAAATCAATGAGGCGTTGATGGACAGGTTTACTGGTTCAATCATGAATATTGAATATAGTGATAAAGTAGAACATAGAATCCTAAAACAAATGCAAATGAGTACCGAAGACATTGATAAGATACAGAACTTTACAAAGGCGATACGTTCCGCTCAAATAAACGGTGATATAAGTACTCCTTTTTCTACTCGTGCTGTTATATCATTTGCTGATTTGTATATGCAAAAGATGGAAGGACTTATTGTTTTCAGATTCAGAGAAAATGAGAGAACTGTTGTATCTGACCAGATTGATATACACGTTCATACTGATATTGCAATTGAGGCAGATACTAACATCACAGAAGATGGTAGAGTTGATTTATCAAGTTCATTATAGAGAGGTGACCAAAAATGGTAAAAAGAAAAGTAATCGTAGAGTTTGTATTTGAATGTGACGCAGAAAAGACAATGGAAGAACAGTATGAATGTATAAGAGAACAGATTGAAACTGACTTAAACTATTATTATCAGAATGATGATGATACAGCACAAATGACTGAATTGAAAGTGAAAGCGAAGTGGGAAGTTTCAAAAACCGAATGAATGTGGAATTAAACGAAACCTTTATATACTCTTGAACCTATTACATTATGGAGATAAAAAATGAACACGAATAGAACCCGAAATCTAATTCGTCAAGATAGGCTAGAGAAGTTTGGAAAAATTCTCTTCGATAAGAGAGACTTAAAACTTAAACTTTCAGTTGGTAGTTCAACAAATCTTGCTTGTTGTGATTCAACAAGTAAAGTTTGGGTGAACAGTAGTGTACATCCAGATGTAGTAACAAATCTTATATTACAGAAAGCGTTAACACTACATGAGATGGGTCACATTGGATACACGAATTCTTCTGTTTGGAGAAAATCTTCTGTTCCTAATCGATTGTCAAATATAATAGAAGATGGTAGAGTAGAAGAGGCAGTATCACGAAGATATCCAAAGGCACGATTATACTTTATATTTGCAAACAGAATGTTTCTTTCTCTCAAAGAAAATCAGAAGAATTTAGAGAATGCTAATCTTGAGAATCTTTTGTTACAACTTATTCTCAGAGAGTCAATGAAGAAAACAGGTGTTCCTCAGTTACCAAGATATGTTCACGAGTTTCTGTTAAGAAAGATTGGTTCTGATTATCACTGGTTACTTGCACAGACACGAGAAGCAATTAATGTTAAAAAAGAAAAAGATTGTGCAACTATCGTTTCAAAAATTGATATGAAAATCAAAGAACTTCTTAAAAAGAACGCAAGAGAAAATTATAGTAAAAGTGCAACCAGTTCAAGAGAAGATTCACTTACAAATTCTGGTAGTAATGCTAGAGAAATGCCAGAAGAGATAGAAGACTCTCTTGCAGATTTACTCGAAAATCAACAAACAGAAGTTTCAGATGAACAAATGCCTGAACCAACGCCAGATGTTGAGACTCAAGTAGAATCTAACAACGAAGAACAAGACCTTACAAAACCTGGTTCCGTTGATGGAAGTTTATCTGACCCAGATGATTTACAAGGTAGTTCAACTAATGACGAAGTAGATAATAGTGATTCTGATATTGATACTTCTGATGATAACAACGAAGACACTGATTCACCAGATGTTGATACAGATGAAGTTGAGGATACACTTCAATCATATCTTGAATCAATTATGAGACAAGTAGAAGATAGAATAACACAAGATGCAGTATCAGAGATAAAAACAGAAAACGATATTATCAAATCAGGTGAAGCAGATACAGATTTCTCAGATTATGATGTAAATCAAGATAAAGATTTTAATTCATATAATGCGAAATATGGTGGACTAATTAAACCGATTAATACACAAGTGTTAGAACCACATGCTAGTAGAATTGCTCATCAGTTTAGAACAATCGCTCAGTTTGGGGATGGATGGAAACATTCTCAGACTCGTGGTAAACTTGAAACACATAGACTACCAACTATGTATACAAGTAATAACCCGAAGATGTTCAAGAGAAGAGATAAAGTTCAAGGGGTTGATTTATCAGTATCAATTTTGTTAGATGCAAGTTTGTCTATGTCAAAAATAGCAGAAGAGGCAACGAATGTAACATATATCATTGCTCGTGCTCTTGAAATAGGAAAGTATAATTCAGAAGTTGTACAATTTGGAGTGACAGGAGATTACACGTATGGTAAACACGTAATCTATGGTTTGAAATCGTTTAGACAGTCTCTTCATTATGCCAAGAAAAGATTTGTACCCTCTGCAAGAGGTTTCACTCCTCTACTATCAGCACTTGAGGGTTCAGAGAAATCTCTTGGAAAACAGAAGTCCTTAAGAAAAATTTGTTTTGTTGTAACAGACGGATATCCATGTACACTGGGATATGACTCTGATGCCTATCAAGAGAAATGTAGAAACAAAATTAAAGAAATGGAAAATCAGGGTATCATAGTAATTGGTGTTTTAATTCGTACAGATGACAAACGTAAGATATTCAAAGATGGATTTAAATTTAAGTGTGAAACCATCTCTGATGTAGAAAAAGAAATGATAAGTGTCTTAAAGAGAATAATTCAATCTCTTAAGAAGTAAATGGAGATAGGTAGACGAATGAAGATGTCGGGTTGTTTCATTCCATTTATCTCTCCTTGTCGTCTACCCTCCAAAATTTACTAAGGTGTATAATATGGGAATAGAAGAAGTAGTAAAAACATTACCAAAGAAAAAGTTAGAGTTATTCAAGAACGCCATTTCTGTTGGGGTGATATTATCAATTGTTTGGGCTGTGTTTGTACTTGCTCAACTTGAAAGTCCGTTGCAGTTTTTTAATACAAGTGAATTTTTGTATATAACATTAATATTAATCGTGTTGTCATTTGTTTGGAAGATTCTTAACGGGGCTAAAATAGTTGTTCCTACACAACCTAACCAACAACAACCTCAACGAAACAAAGTATATCAACAACCTAGAGAAACCATCTATGATGGTTCCTGGCAGTGTCCTCATTGTAACTCCTTTGTTATAGGCGAACAGTGTAGAGAATGTGGGTATAAGAGAAATAGGTGAGAAAATGGTAAAACATAATTTACAGAAAACAATATTGGAGATAATTATACAATCGAAGAAGAAAGGTTTTCAGTTTATAACTAATGAACAGATTGAAAACCAGTTGAAAGTTATTGATCCTGACATAAAGGATGTATCACGTAAAGTTACTTATTCGTTGTATCTTCTAAGAAGTAAGAAACCAAAATGGAATGAACCAAAAGTTGTAAGAGAACAAGAGGGTTGGACAGTTGACCCACTATCTGTTAATGTCTGGAGATAAAATATGAATGAAAGTTTAAAAAGTGGATTCTTTCAATTATTTGCCTTTGTGATTGCAACGTGTGTTGTACTGGTAGTTGGAGGATTTGTATGGGGAAATATAACGGGTTCTATAGCGTGGACAGATGTTCAGAATCCAGAAAGTTTTAATGCAACTGTGAGTAATGTTGATAGTGTTTTTAATATTGGGCCTGTGTTATTTTCAATTGCGTTTACAGTTATTGTTATAAGTATTGCTGTTACTTGGATATCAATGCCAAGAGAGAGTTTGAAAAATAACAGATTTTTATGTTTCCTGATTCGTAGTTTGTATTACTTTGGATATGGTTTGATTGGATTAGTTTGTGTACTACCTATACTTGCACTTGCGTACTTTATGTTTGATTTTATGATAGTTCAAGGTAATACTGGAAGTTTCATATCATTATGTAAGTGGGTGTTACTGATTGTTGTTGTTTACTTTAGTGTTGCTGGATTCGGTTTTGCTTTTAAGAAACTTGTAGGTGATAGAGTTAAAGCACGGTTAGAGGAAAGAAAACAACAAGAAGATACAACTGATGATGTTGAGGAGAAGAAATAGATGTTTATTCCAATACAAAAGAATGTAGAGGCAGAAATGCTTAAGAAAATGAGAGAAGAACAACAGAAACGAAAACTAGAATTTATAGGATAGGTGAAAGAAATGACAAGATGTCCAATGAGTAGACCAAATAAAAGAACGCAACGTGGAAGAGGGAAATCTGTTGGTTATGCAAGAGGAAAGAAAGGTCACGCTTGGAAGAAGATAATTACCAACAGTATACACGTTGGAAGGAAGTGTACCAAGTGTAACAAAACTATTCATAATCCAAGAATTACGTTGGTGTGATAGAATAGGTACTAATAGTTACGATACAAAGGAGAGGGTTGAATGAAAGCAAAAAAAGAAAATAAATATCTGGTATTGAAGCTGGAGGATTTGGACAACTATTTCAGTCAGTTTACTAAAGGCGTGTTTACTACTGATGAAGAACAGAATGTTCTTGATACACTGACTTGGAATGAGGTTTTGCATGCTCTTCAGAATGACAATAAGTACATTGTCTGCAATCAAGATGAACCATATGCTGAATTAGTTTGGCAGATAATGCTTTTAGGAGAAGATGCTAAACAAGACCATTAAAACTATAGGATGTGAAAAATGATTGAAAGAAAAATAAAATTATCAAAGGAAGAATTACTTAGATTGAATTTTGGTATTACTTTAATTAAGAATATCAAAACACCAAAAACAAATCAGAATATAAAATTGTATCTAACTAAAGATATATCTCAGAACTAAAGGATGTGAAAAATAATGCAAGTAGGTGAATTGATGGAAATATTGAAAAAAGTAGATTATACAAAATCGGTTATGATAGAGATAAATGATGAAAAGTCATATGTAGAAACTTACTGTGATTTACCAAATGAGTTTATGTTATCTAATCTTGAATCGGATGATACATAATATTTCAATGGAAACAAAAGGGTGAAAGAATGGGTTTATGTGGATACTGTAATGGAAAACTTGATACAGGAGGAAAACTTTGTAGAAAATGTAGAATAAAATTTGGCATAAATCCAGATATGATATATGATTTGAAACATTTTGAGAGAAAAATTGACTTAACTACTAATCCAAAAATAGAAGGATGTGAACAAATGGTAATGAAAGAATATTGTGATGAATGTGGAAAGGAATTAAAAAAAGGGAAAAATAGAGTAGGAAATAGAATTAAAATAAAGACAGAAGATGGATATGAATTTCAATTGTTGGCAACCAATAAGGATTCAACATGGAATGAAGGTTCTCTTTGTCTTTGCTGTATTAAAAAATTGATTGCCAAGTCTACCTAACCATCTAGCTAGGAACTATGAATGATAAATAATAAGGAGTAATTAACTCAATGGAAACTAAAGAATAAGTGATTAATATGAATATAAGAATGGATAAAGTGATAGTAAAATTAAATCCAGAGTGGGATGATAATTACTTTGATTGTTTATCAATGGAAACAAAATGTTGATATGATGAAAGAAGAAATTTGGATAGAGTGTGATTGTGGTTATGAAGGATTTGCTGACATGGTAAAATATGAGGGCATGAAATATAAGCATCCTACTTGCCCTGATTGTGGAGAAGTAATTTCTGAGATTATTGAATTGCCAAAGGATGAGTGGATAGATAAAATCAATAGATGAATTATAATCCAAAACATTAGGAGAACTAACTCAATGGAAACTAAAGGGTGAATGAATAAATGAAAAGTATGATAATATTTAGCAAGGATTTTATGAAACTTCATGATGGTAAATGGAATTATGATTTAGTTTCACCATTCTTTTCAATTAGAAGAAATGGAAGGAAATTAGAGATTATGAGAAATGGTTATCATGATGTTGATGAATATTATAAGGAGTAAATAACTCAAATGAAACATTAGGATAAATAAGGAAGTGATGAAAGAATGAATAACTTAAAAGAAGTTTGGGGAAAGGAAGCAATGGATAGTTTGGTAAAGATTGAGATTATAGTCAGGGATGAATACCAGAAAAATATGATTTCTGCCAAAGATGCTATGGAAAAAATTATTCATGTATTAAACTAAACTAAACTGATAATCCAAAAATAGAAGGATGTGATAAAAGATGAAATATAGTTTAATATTGAACATTGAAAGGAAAAAACCACTTGGTTATGAGGAATATGATGCTCTTATTGAACAATTAGAATCTATTTTGTGGAATGAAGCAGAAATAACTATTAAATTTTATGATTTAAAATTAATAGAAACTAACTCAATGGAAACTAAAGGAGAATGAAAAATATGGGGTTGACAACAGTATATTGTGAGGCGGTTGATTGCAAATACCATAATGGTATTGGTTGTGGTGCTGATTTCATTACAATAAATTCAAATTTTGAATGTACGGGTTTTGAATCTAAACTAGACCATTAAAACTATAGGGTATTGAAAATGTTGGAACTAGATAAAATCTATAATATGGATTGCATCGAGGGAATGAAACAAATCCCTGATCATAGTATAGATATGATTCTTTGTGACCTTCCTTATGGTATTACTCAATGTAAATGGGATAAACCTTTACCATCTGATAAACTCTGGAACGAATATAAACGAATTATAAATGATGGTGTAATTATTTTAACAGCTTGTCAACCATTTGTAACTGATTTAATAAATTCAAATAGAGATTGGTTTAAGTATGAATGGGTTTGGTATAAAAATCTTAGAGTTGGTTTTCTTACAGGTAATAAACAACCTATGAAAGCGCATGAAAACATACTTGTGTTTGCTAATGGTAGTAATAAATATAATCCACAAAAAGTAATTAGAACTACTCAAAAAGCAGGAAGTAAAAAAAGAAATTTAACTAAGGTTTATAATTATGAAACATCTCAACAGTTAGATAGACAATCTAATTTTATTTATCCGCATGATGTTTTAGAAATTAATTGTATTCATGGTAATGATAAAAGATACCATCCAACACAGAAACCATTAGAACTATTTGAGTATTTAATCAAAACCTATTCAAACGAGGGTGATGTTGTCCTTGATAATTGTATGGGAAGTGGTACTACTGCTGTTGCTTGTAAAAGATTGAATAGACGTTTTATTGGTTTCGAGATTGACAAGAACTATTATGATGTTTCTTTGAAAAGATTAATGAATGTTCCTGAGAGGTTGGATAGTTTTGGAACTTAAACTTAATGAATAAAAGGAAGTGATGAAGTGATAGATATTGAAAGAATTAAGAAAAAAGTTATTGAAGAAAATGAAGGTCTTTATGATGATGGTATTTGGTTTTATATCAACTCATGCACAACTTGGAATGATGAAGATGAGAAAGCCGAAGTACAAAAAGACATTAAAAGTATTATACATAAAACCATAGAAGATTCAATTAAATATACAATTGAAGAATCAACCATTAAAACAGAAGGATGATAAAATGAAAGAAACAAAGATAATAATTAAAACTCATCATCCAACAGATAGTGATGAGTTTAAAGCAGTGTTGCATGATTGTGAAGAGCTATTGAAGAATCATAGGATATTAGATACTATGAGAGTAAAGAGAAGAACATAGCCCAGAACAATAGGATGTGATAGAAAATGGCAATAGCAAGACCGTATAATCCAAAACTGATTGATGACGGAAAAGGTGGGTTTAGACCTGAAACCGTGGAAGAAAGAGAAGCAAGACGCAAACGTGAGTGTGAGGAAAGAGAAAGTATTGAGATTGAAAAAATAATGAAAAGTGGTTTTAATAGAACACAGGCTGAGTACTTACGTTATTTAGAACGTAAAATACATACTGCATCTCATACTTGGAGACCACCGCCAGTATACTAGCTAGTGTTCTCAATGGAAACATTAGGATGATGAATAGAAATGACAATAGTTCCTTTAACAAAAAATATGCAGATAGATACCGATGAGTCATATATGATTTCATTGACTGATGTTGATGCAGATTATATTGTTGATGTTGAAGATGTTAGACGTGCTTTATTTGGTGCAATACATGAAAGTAAATCTACGTTAGATATTTCAAAAATAAAAGATAGGAAAGATTTGATTACGAAACAATTTGTATCTGTTGATATGTTAAGAAAATCTTTCCCTATTTTCTTTGAGGAGTAACTAACTCAATGGAAACTAAAGGGTGATAAGGATATGGAGAGAGTAGACAGATATGGAAGATGGCATATACACACATCAATAGTAACATTGAGAGGGAATAAATTAGTGAAGGTGTGTAAGTATTGTGGAAAGAGAATGGATTAAAGTTGTAATCCAAAACATTAGTGTAGTATTTGACTAAATAGTATACTAAAGTTTAATTTGTTTGTAGAAGAAAAAATACACTAACGTTTAGTTCTGTTCTATATGCTTTTGAGTAGTAAATAAATCGTTTTGTTTATAAAGGAACGAACAATATTCACCGAAATACTAATATATGGAAAAGTCCAATACTTTTAAATATTACAGTCTATATATCTATATTGAATGAAGTCTATTATTACACTAAAAGACGAACACGTAAAAATACTTGTCAAAGATAGTTTACCAAAACATTACAATATATCACTTGAGGGTTCCATAGTTAAGTGTATAAAACACGTTTATAGATATGGTCACTTTTTTATGCCAAAAGATATAATGCTTGCAATTCTTTGGAAAGCGCATAAGGGTTGTGGGTGTAAAAATGACCACTTAGATGTTTCTCAACGAATATCACTTTATGAGTACTTTAAAAACAAAGATGTAGAGGATCCATATATACAACAGTTTATGAAAGATACAAAAGAAAATTTTAGGTCGTGTGTGTTGTGAAGAAGATAGCATTAATTTTTGTGTTTCTGTTATCTACTGTATCACTTACAAGTGCACTTAATGAAAGTTGGTCTGAGTGGAGTAACTACTGGAAAGTAGGTAACGTAGAAGAGTTTCTTTCTGTAGAAATAAATTCGAATACAACAACAGTTTATGAAGGAGAGAGTATACAATTTTTCTCCAATGTTTCTGGAGGAGTTTCTCAATATACTTATTACTGGAATTTTGGTGAAGAAGGCATATCATATGAAAAGAATCCAATTTATAACTTTTCTAGTGTTGGTGACTATACTTGTATATTAACCGTAACGGATAGTATGTATGTTTCTATAAGTGATTCTATAGTTGTATGTGTTATCAATTTACCAAGTGAAGAAGAGGAAGAAGATAATACACAAAATAAAAAAAATATTCCAGATGTTATTCCAGATAATGAACCAGAAGATTTGATTTTTATTCCAAAAAATGATATCTTACGTGAGTTATGTATGTTTAGAGTTTGTTTTAGATTTCCGTTTCTGTTTGTTATACTTTCTTTAGTAACAACGGAAACCCTAATATTTAAAAGCATATGGAGAAAAGAGAATGATAGATGATTATAGAACAACTCCAAAAAGAAAATGTATTCTTTGTAAGAAGAAAGGGTATTATGATATGTTTGTAGATATTTCTGTTGCCAAGCAGGGAATGTGCCATTTCGATATTTGTAAAGAATGTCTTAAAGATTTGAATATGATGTTATCAAGATTGAATAGTGGTTTGATAGATACTAAACTTTAAAAGTAGAAAATATAGGAGAAGAAAAATGTTAAGACATACATATACGGCGCAAAATCAGATAAGACAATTTACTTGTAATGATTGTAAGAAAAGAAAAACATGTACTACATTAAAGAATTACAGGTCGACATATCAAAGAGAAAAAAGAGATATCTGTCACGCCTTTGAAAAGATATCACGTGGAAGACCGAAAGTAACAATTCCAGAAGATGACTATAGAGATTTGTGTCATCAAATAATGTTATCAAGAATTATGACAGATACAGTTCAGAGAGATCATATGATGGATTGGAACACTCCATTTCCTGTGATGACTAATGAAAGCCCTACGTTTTCTGAATGTGATATGTTCAAAAAAGTTCTTGGTGCTTTTGGAGACCATGTTACTGAGTTTAAAGAAATGTATAGCAACTGTAGAAAAGATTTAGATAATTTGATACAAACAGTAATTCGAGTTGAGGGTTCTGTGGTTATGATATATCTTGAATGTGAAGAAAATACACCAAGTTCTATTACCTTACTAAAAAAGAAAATAGAAGATGTTGTTAATAATTCTAAATATCAGTTAGAATACAAAAGTTATGATGAGATATTGGGAAGAGAAACTGTTGAGGTAAGATAGAAAACTACCTTAACGAAACGTTTATAAGAGTGTTCTGTATACTTACTTTACTTACTTTTTTGAGGAATACATGACAAGATTTAGAACAACTACAAACGCTTTCTATATTGGTAACAAAAGTCCAGTATTAACAATCCCAAAAGAAATATCTGAGGAGTTTGATATATCAGATGATAAGAAAACATACTTCAATGTTTACACGGATTTTACTAAGGGTAAAAAAAGAATAATTTATGAGTTTACAAATCACGCGGAGAAAAAATGATCAAGAGTTATACACATAAGGATTTTGGAGATACTTTAATAAAAGATTATCTTAGTGTATTTGGAACACATTCTATCAAGAATGATAAATATGGTAGGATATCAATGCACGTTATACTTGGTCAGGCATTGAAGAATGTACACTATATGCTTGGAGCAAGAGAAATTGATATACGATTACACCTTTTACTTATTCAAGCACAGGCATCAGGAAAGGGTGCTGGATATGGATTCTGCGAAACTATGTCACGTGCTCTTGGTCAAGATTTCAAGTCATACTCAGATGAAACAGGTGCTGGACTTGCGGGAACAAAAGAGTATGATCCAACACTGAAGAAACAAGTGGAAGTTGATGGTGCTCTAAAAACTGCAGATATTATTGGAAAAGAGGAAGCAAGTGCATTATTTGATTATACAAGTGAACATAGTAAAATGAATTTAATTTATATGCAACAGACAATGAATCCTCTCAAGGACGCTTCTTGTCATATTGGAAGAAAACTTGGTGGAATGGAAATAAGTTTTAAACCACACGCTTCGTTTCTCCTAATGTCATATCCACCTGATAAACTTGTAGAAAAGTTACTTAAAACTGGTTTTTTAGATAGAATGATTTGCATATTTGAAGACGTAACATTAGAGGATAGATTGGAAGTTATTAAACGAATGAAAGAAATGATAAATGTTTCTTCTAAGAAATCCAATGCAGAGAGGATGCAATCTGTAATTCAGAGAATGAAAGTAGTTGTTAGTAAGTTCCAGAAAGAAGATATCTGCATGTTAATACCTGAGGATGTTCATCATTCTATTTTGGGTGTTATAGATGAGTTAGCGATGAAGATTCTTGATGCTTCACCGAAAGCACGAGATAAACTTGAACACTTTATCAGCAGATTATATGAAACACTTATTAAGTTATCAATACATCATGCACTGTTGTCACTTAGAACGAATGTAAATATTGGTGATGTTTTATATGCAAGAATGATTTACTTACCTATTTGGCAGAATCTTATTATTAGTATAGAATCATTACTTATTATAAGTCCAGAAGAGAGACATAGAAAGCAGATTATCATATCACGTTCTATTGAAGAATATGACAGATTGTGTAAAGAGGGTAAATTTGTAAAGAAAAAAGTGTGGGTTAGAAGACCTTCGATGATTAAGAATTTACAAGAAAAATGGGACAATTGTAGTGTTCCAACAGCAAATAACAATTTATCAAAAATAGAGAAAATGCCTGAATCTAAGTTAAAGAAACATGATAGATTGTTTAGTAAAATAGCAGAGTACGAAAAAGATAAAATCTTTGAAAGAAAGTACTTTGGAGATGTGGCATACGTCAGAAAAATAAATAGGAGATATAAAATATGGCAAAAGTACCAATAGATATCCAAGATGGTATCAAGAAGCTGAGTGAAAAAACAAAAGTTCTGGTTCCGGATCTTTTAAAGAGATTGAAAGATATAATAGGGTCTAATCCAAATATCCAGACGATGGAGAAAGATGATTTCAAGATTAGATTTGCATACGCAGTTTTGTATAAGGAGTATGCTTCTTCTGGAAATGCTCAAGAGTGTTATATTTGTCCACTGTTGCACCACAGTCCAAGAGACATTACAATAAAAGGTTCAGCAACCACAGTTTGTGATTGTACTGCTCTTGTTCAAAAAATCGACCGTGATGAAGATGGCACTAAAACAGTTGGTGATACTGTTTACTGTTCTGGAACATTCTGGAGAGAAGGTGCAAAGAATCTACAACCACTGATAAAGGGAAAGACTTATAAGACTTCTCTTATAATGAAAGAAAATGGTTGGGGTTTCAGTATCAGTTCAGATAGAGCAACATTTGTTCCTGTTGACGATGTATCAATTGACTTTGAAAAGTTCTTTGAAGATGAGATAAGACCAAATATGCAACTTATGAAGATTGGAGATGCTGATGTTAACGAAGGAGCGGATACCACTGATATTAGAGTTGTTGAAGTTACTATAATGGAGTCAGATATCGATGAACGTGATGGTAGAGAATTTGGGTACTATGATGTTTACGATGATTCTATCACTGGAACGTCTAGACGATTCTTTTTGGATCCAAGAGATGTTGAGTGTGAACAGGGTTCTTTGATACAAGCAGGTGTATATGTTCGTGTTGGAAAAGCGAAGGATGGAACAGAGATACACAGAATGAACTTACAGTGGTGTAAGCCTGTACCTAACTTGTGGGAGAAGAAAACGTTTGATATAAAGACAACTTCAGTAGAAGAAGATGCTATTGATATATCAGAACCGAAAGAGAGTGAAGATTCAAGTGAGGATACAGAAAACTTTGAGATTTAGAGGAGATTAAACTCCTCTTTTCTTCCGGAGATGTATGATAAGTATTACAAAACCACAGCAATATTGTGAGTGTGGGTGTGGAGAGATTGTTAAGCCTGGTAATAGGTTTATTCAATATCATCATATAAGAGGTAATAACCCAATGAACACTCCTGAAGGTAGAGAAAGTTGGGAAAGAGTTATGGGATACAAAATAGGCCCCACTAAGGTAAGTCAATTGTGTGCTTGTGGTTGTGGTGAATTAACAAAACCTGGAAGTGTTTTTATTTCTGGTCATAATTTTAGAGTTCAGGAAAATCCAATGAAAAACCCTGAAATTATAGAAAAATACTTTAAAGGTGATAAAAATTCAGCTAAGAGACCAGAAGTAAGAAAGAAAATATCGAAAGGGTTAGAAAATAGACCTGTAACAAAGCATCATAGAGAAGCACAATCTAAGGCTATGAAAGCGTGGTATAGAGATCCAAAAAATAAAGAACAATTGAAGAAAATGTATGCACATCATTCAAGAGTAACTATAGATTGGGATTTTTATAACATACATGGATGTACTAAAACAAATTATCCATATAATGATTGTTTTACCGATAAATTTAAAGAAGAGATTAGAAAAAGAGATAACAATAAATGCGTCATAACCGGAATGACCAACGAAGAGCATAAAAAGAAGTATGGTCACAGTCTACATGTCCATCATTGGATGTACAACAAAGATGAAACCAATCCGTTCTATTTTGTTACAGTAACTAAAAATATTAATGCTCAAGCAAATAGAAAGTCCGAAAGAATGCAATGGATTGACCTGTTTTGGGGAATTATGGAAGATAAATATTGTGAAATGATAAATTTAAGGGAGATTAATAATGAAGAAAGAACAATCGAAGAATGAAATAAAACCAAATGAAATTACAGAATTGTGGAATGAAACAGCAGTTCCTATTCCTATAAAAAAATATACAAAGGAATGTGGTGTTTCTGAAAAGATGATTATTTTTAGTGAAACTGGTGCAGGTAAAACTCGGTTTTATCTTAAAATTTTTGATACTCTTCTTAAAAAAGGTGTTTCAAAGGAAGATTTAAAGGTGTTTATTATATATCCTGATAGACCTGGAGGACTTGCAAAACTCTATGGATTGATACCAAGAGAATATCAAGATTGTATAGATGTGTTTCCGGTTGGAACATATGAAGATACCATAAGAGCAACAGCAACAGCGGTAAGAGAATTAGAAGAACATTATAAAAATACTGGTGTTTATGGATGGATGATATTCGAATTGATGGAAAATTATTGGACATTTGCTCAGGATTATTATTGTAGAATGGCATATGGAGAAACAATGGCAGATTATTTCGCTCAGATGCAATCAATTATGAAGAAGGGTAAAGGAGAAAATAAAGCTGCTTATGAAGCTTTCGCAGGACCGTGGGGAGGCCCATGGATTGTAGTGAAAATGACACATAACTTTAACTGGATAGACAAGTTAAAACGTATGCCTTATAATATAATATTTACGTCTGAGTTAAGAGAAGAGGATAACAAAGATAGTATATTTACTTCTTTAAATTACCGTCCTGCAGGGGAGAAACATGTCCAGCACAAAGTTGACCAAATTCTTTATCTTTCTCACAAAGGAGATAAATTCTTTATGAAACCTTTTAAGCTTACAGGGTACGAAAAACTTTATGCACAAGTTGATATTACGGGACAGAACGGATATGAACAACATCTTAAAGCATTAAAAGAACTTGAGAAGCGTGGATTTAGAGTATCACCAATAGAGTTATTAGAAAAGAAAGCGGGTATTGCTCCTCCAAAGGCAACAAAAGAAGTAAAGAAAACAGAAACTTCTGATTCAGATATATCGTTTGATATTACAAACACGTCTTCAAAAATTGAGGGAAAAACCCATAAACCTGAAGTGATATCGAAAGAGGAACTTGTAAAAAGTCCTAAAAAAGAAAAAGGAGAAGACAGTTGGGATATATAGGTGAAAAAATGAAATTTGTATTGAAGCAAGAAAATTTGGAATATATGTTAGAGAAGCTATCAGTTGGAGGTATGTTTCCGTCTTGTATTGTTACGATAAAAGATGGTAAGATATTTTCAATACAGAGAGAAGACAGTGGACGTTCATTAAGAATGGCGAAGTTTAATTCAGAGTTCTTTGAAGAAGTTCAAAAAGATGTTGTAGAATCAATAGAGTTTGATGTTGCAACATATCTTAAAGTTGTCAAGAGAATGCCAC
>Ga0210003_1000741_pt1 | contig 29663 bp, 57 predicted proteins | sample LantaG_FD_182804 | JGI IMG/M metagenome (GOLD analysis project Ga0210003, IMG submission 182804) | Deep subsurface microbial communities from Baltic Sea to uncover new lineages of life (NeLLi) - Landsort_02402 metaG (SPAdes) (version 2) | ecosystem: Environmental > Aquatic > Marine > Oceanic >... | reverse complement strand
CTGAGGCAGAGCCGGGTGAAGACGGCCAGATAGGCAGTATGTCTCTGTGCGCTGATTGCTTGGTGGTGTTCTTGAGACAGATGCCGGATATGTGGGCGGGCATCGAGCGGATAAAGGAGGAATGATGGCAAAATACACAGAAGACGAGAAGAAACGTGCGCTGAAAGCGTTTTACAGGCTGCACGCCGCCAGCGGGAAGACCGCGGACTACATTGCTGCACAGCTGGGCGTGTCTCTCAACACGCTGAGCAGGTGGGAGGGGGAACAGCGAGCGAAGCAAGAGAAGTTTGAGGAGCCTGATACGCCTAAGATAGCCGGGGGGTACACAGAGGAGGAGAAGAAACGTGCGCTGGAAGAGTTCCACGAGTTGCGCGTCAATCAAAAGAGGTCTGGGGACTACGCTGCTGGGCAGGTGGGTGTTTCGCTTGCTACGTTGTGGAGGTGGGATGCTGAGATGCGGGCGAAAGACGCTCCCACTGAGATAAAGACATACGTCTGGGAAGGCACGATTACTCCCGGAGAAGGGACGACGCATACGCATACGCTTACGGAGACGGAGTTTGAAGAAGACGAAGAAGACGAAGAAGACGAAGAATACGAAGAAGACGCAGGACCCTGTCTTGCGCTGTCCAACGGTATCCGCGTCTACGGCCCGCTTGATGAGTTGCTGGCTGTGGCGATGGCGTTGTGAGGAGGAATGATGCCCAAATACCCCGAATGCGAAAAGCTGGCTGCAGTACATGAGAAGAGCCAAGCCATCGGAGCGTTCTTGGAGTGGCTTGAGACCAAGGACATCTCTTTGATGACACGCGACCACAATGACGATTGCTGCTCCCCACGCATGTCTATTGAGGAGATGCTCGCTGAGTTCTTTGAAATCGACCTGAACAAAGTCGAAGAAGAACGGCGGGCGATTTTGGAAGACATTGAGGCGGCAAGAGTGTCGCTTATTGACGAGATGATGAGGGGAACGTGATGAAAGTCAAGATTGAGTTCAGCTGTGACAATGCAGCATTCACTGACGGCGCTGTTGGTGAGATGACGCGCATATTGGCTTCCGCGGCGGCTAAGCTGGGAGTGATGTATGCCGAGCGCGCGCTTTACGACGAGAACATGGAGCACTTGATGGACTACAACGGAAACAAAGTGGGCACTGTGGTGCTGGAGTAAAGAAACTCAGCCGTTGCCTGCTGAATAAAAAAGTTGATCCCTTTCAAGGACTTGTGCATACTTGGGGCACAAACCCTAACTTGGAAAGGGAACTCTCATGACCGAACAAGAAGCAAAAGAACTGGCCTACGGACTGGCAAAGATGCAACTCGAAAGCGGGATGGCAGACGACACGTGGCCGGCTTCACTCGAAGAAGACCCCGAGTACGGGTACACACAGAAAGACAGGCAGCTGATTATTGATTCCCTGGACGCGGTCTGCGAAGAGCTGCGGGCGCTGGAAGAAGGGACATCGGTGATAGTTCCGAAGGAGGTGTAGTGAAAACAAACCAGGTAATTTGCGGCGACTGCGTTGAGGTCATGAAGACGTTTCCTGACGATTACGTTGACCTTACAGTGACCTCGCCGCCGTACGACGCGCTTAGAGACTACACTGGGTACACGTTCAACTTCATGGCTACTGCGCGCGCGCTGTATCGGGTTACCAAGCCTGGCGGTGTAGTCGTGTGGGTTGTTGGCGACGAAACGAAGAATGGCAGCGAAACGGGTACGTCGTTTCGTCATGCGCTCGGCTTCATGGATGTGGGTTTCAGACTCTTCGATACGATGCTATACGAAAAAACAGGTGTGTCTTTTCCTACGAAGGGTAAGTATACCCAAATCTTCGAGTACATGTTTGTACTTTCGAAGGGCAAGCCGAAGACGTTCAACCCTATCTGTGATGTGCCGAAGCTGTGGTCTGGCAGTTGGGGGAGTACGACCCAGCGCCAGAAGGACGGGACGCTAAAAAAATCAACAGCGAAGAACTGCGGCGCAGGCAAAGAGAAGGCGTCTGCAGGTAACCCCATACACGGCTACAAGCAGCGTACAAACATCTGGCGCATCGTCAATGGTAAGAAGTTTGCTCACAGTGACGACATTGCGTACGAGCACCCGGCAACGTATCCGGAGGCTTTGGCCGAAGACCATATCCTTACCTGGAGCAACCCAGGAGATCTGATTTTGGATCCGATGGCGGGTAGCGGAACGACGCTTAAGATGGCTGCAAAGAATGGTCGTGACTATGTTGGCATTGATGTTTCTAGTAAATACTGCGACGTATCTCGGCGACGCGTACAACTCGTATAGGAGAGCGACATGTAGTACCCAGGCTGTTTAGCGACGATGAAGATGACAGTAACTATGATGCTAGTGAAGACGACAACTTTGGGATGCAGGAGCTGACTTATGACGAAGCGGTTACCGAAGGCCTTTTTGACGGAACACGAGGAGGATTGAGTCATGGGAGCAGGAGCGACAGCGGTAAAGAGCACAGCAGAATGCAAAGAGCCAACTCAAGAAGAGATGTTCCGGGCGGTTCTTGAAGTTGGTATTAAATACCCCACAGGCAACTTGATAGGGGTGTTTTACAGGGAGTGCAAAAAGTACTTCGCGTATCTTCCGGTGTCGTATTTCCAGAAGAATACCGGGGAGACCAACGCGAACCTGTGGAAGGTGCAGCTGCGCTTTGCCAAGAAGAAGTTGGAGTACGACATGAAGTATATGGTTACGAATTTGTCTCCGGGTATTTGGCAGATATCCAACGCGGGCGCTAAGGCACTGCTGGAGATGCGGGCAGGGACGTGGGTAAAACCGAAGACACGCAAAGAAGTACGGCAGTAAAGAGCCAAAGTAGGTTCCCAACAGTTACGAGTAACCCACAAAAACTTACACAAACTTGTTGACATTGGAGGGGCAACGATGAAACAAGAATTTCAAACCATGAAGTTTCGGAATCGGCACGGAGAAGTAACCATGGTGTACACCATGGACGGCAGTACCGCAACTGTCGGCGCGTCGTTCTGCAACCCAAAGGATTTCAATGTGCCGCACAAGCTGCGTGTACAGAAGGGGCTAGGGTATGCCCTGAAGCGCTTGAATAGTATGAGTTCTTTGACGTTTGAAAACGTTCCCGTAGAGCACACACGGAGACGTTTGTTCTTTTTGGAAGGGTTGTACAATAGCCACACCAGTGTTGTGCAACCCTATCTGGCGCACCCGGTTGTGAAAGGGGTTGGAGATTTTGTGCAGTGGTTTCCTAATTTCATATGCGTAGCGATGAGCGCAGAACGAAAAAGAGTAGAGGAGTCTGAGTGTGATAACACTGAGCCTCTGATGGATTACAACGGTAACAAAGTGGGCATGGCTTCGTTGCTGGACGTGGAAGAAAGTGGGGATTAGTTATGCCTGAAGCCTTAGTAGAAATTGTAAAACGCGTAATCAAACATGGTCCGACACGCGTGGTTATCAATGCTTCCGGTGAAGCAACAACGGCGGAACGTGCCTGGGCGGAACATGCTATTGACCCAAACACAATTTATATTCGTGATGATGGTTGGAGCTTAGGATGCTCATCGGAGTTTACTGAAGAGGCTTGTGACTTGTGGAAGGATAAGTGGGTTGCAGTAGCTGTATATGCAGGGGACGACTTGTGGTACTGGCGTCCTTACAATGAAAACAACGAACCATGGATAGAGGTGACTGAATGACGGAAGACAATGAAAAATTGTATCCTGAGTGTGACAAGCTTCTTGCCGTCAATGCGAAGTGTCAAATCATCGGAGAGTTTTTGGAGTGGCTGTATATGACAGAGAATGTGCAGCTTGCCCACTATCCCGAAGAGGGTAATACGCTGTACCCTTACAACAAGCCTCTGAACAAGTTGCTTGCGTCGTTCTTTGACATCGACATGGACAAAGTCGAAAAAGAACGGATGGCCATGATTGAGTCTATGAGAAAGATAAACGAGCTCATAGAGAAGCAGCCAGACCGCACTGAGGAGACGCCATGAGCGATGACATTTTCAAGGACCACATCGCTGTCTATGAAAAGGTCAGTGACCATTTAGAAACGCTTCAGTGGAAGAAGTCTGGTTCCAACACGTACGCCATGTGGTTTGTGCGGCAGTATGGAACCCTTCTGGTTTTCGGTGATTGCTACGAGGCTGTTTACCAATGGTACTGGGACAAGGATACCACACTGAATTGGATGGCAGGCTGTAATGCGGACTACTTTTTTGGTAAGTGCCGCGCCAGCGCGAGTGGTAGCCCTTACGTGTTTAACAATGATGAAAAAGACAGAGTCATGAAAGAGAAGTTTGCTGATCTCTGTGAAGTAGAAGAGGGTGAAGAACCCTGTGATTGTGAGTCGTGTGAAACACTGCGTAGGGAAGCAGACCTATTCGATGAACACGGCGGTTGGGACCACATGCAAGATGAACACGAGTGGGCCATGTGGCTACGCGACAATGCCAGCGATGTCTTCGGAGATGATTGGTGGGATGGCAGTGTCCCAGAATGCAAAGTTTTAGGCCCCTGCTTGAGTCTGCATTTGCGTGGTTTGAAGTTGGCAATGGCGCAGGTGCATGTAAAGGAGAGTGATGAGAATAACCAAAGATGAGTATTTCATGAACATCGCTGACGCGGTAGCTGTGCGGTCGACGTGTGTCAGGCGTCAGATAGGTGCGGTCATCGTGGTCAAGGGGCGCATCGTGTCCACGGGGTACAATGGACCACCGCGGGGCTTTCCACATTGTGCTGACATTGGATGTCTGCGTAATGAGCAGAACATCCCATCAGGGGAGCAGCAACAAATCTGTAGGGCAGTCCATGCTGAGCAGAATGCAATCATCCAAGCAGCAGGGCACGGAGCAGACTTGGAAGGCGCCGTCCTTTACTGCGGTTTCTACCCCTGCATCATTTGCACGAAGATGATTATCAATGCGGGAATTTCCCGCGTTGTATACAAGGAACGTTACCCCAATGAGCTCGGTGACGAGATGTTCAAACTTGCCAACGTTAACATCCATCAGCTGAATGAAAAATGCTGGTGTGGAAAGGAATTCGGGTCATGAAAGAAAGTGAAAGCGATGTTTCAGGCCGGGTGTCTAAGGATGAACTGATTAAGATAATAACGGTTCTTTCTAAGGGGAACCCCGGAGCAATTTCGGTACTGCTAAAGATGTTTCATTGGGTGGGCGGAATAATTCAGACTCACCTTGATGCCTTGGAAAGTATGAACCTAAAAGGTGAACGCATTTGGATTCTCTGGAAGGACGTGTGCAAAAACAACATGGACATGCTTGTGGCATTCTTAGAGGATTTTAGTAATGGGGAAGTCGATGCAGAGGACTTCAATCGCCAGTTTGCTGACGTGGCGAGTTGTGGCCATGAAGACTCAGCTGCGCTTCTTCGAGAGACTTACATGGACCCAGCTGTGCATCGTTTCTTAGACCGGCAGATGGCCCAGGCGCATGGTATCAAACAGGAAGATGTTCCCAAGGTCGAAACTGATGCGCCAGGATGACATCGTTTACATTATCAGCCCTGACGACTTTGAACAGTTGAGGGCGGACGTCATTTTGCACAGAAGTTTGAATAAGGTGCTCGAAGCTACAGAGCGGGATGACATGATAACCATGAAGCTGAGTGGAATTACCTACTGTGTGTCAAAAGACATTTTCTTACAACTGAAAGAATTTTGGGACTCTGGTAACGGGGCCGCTACGTGGCATTGCTAATTCCCGTAGGATTGCGAATAACCAGACATGCCCGACGCAGCCACGCCTGGCGACATACCACTACTCTGTGCGGCGGTGAAGCCTTTTCCGGAACCGCCAGGCGTGGCTTGCGGGAATTCAGCAGAACCCAGAGTTGAGGCAGTTGTTTTGAGTGAGGGCGCCTGAACACCGCCGGCATTGCTGGACGTGCCGGCAATACTGGGAGTAGAAAGCGCAAGTTTCGCGAAGGCGGCATTCCAACCTTGAATGTAGGATTCTTTTAACATGCCCCAATGATAGGCCAATATTGAAGTTCAAACAAGTTACTTTACAGGAGGAGAGAATGGCCAACGAGAATTGCTTAGCAGGCATTGTGTGCCCTGCGTGTGGGAGTGATGGGACATTCAACATTGTTGTCTCTGCACTTGCCACAGTGACGGACGATGGTACCGATGATATGCGTGATATTGACTGGGATGAGGACTCCTACATTTCCTGTATGGCTTGTCATCATACTGGGACGGTAAGAGAGTTCCAGGTGAAGGACGCTTCGACAGAAGAACAAGTTCCAGAGAGGCCTTTGTGCGAATTGTGCGAAGGAACCGGTACTGAGAAGGTTGCCTGGTGTACCTGTGGCGGGGTCGACATCGGCGTCGGAACCAAACATTTTCCTGACTGTGGGCTGGAACAGTGTCCAGCTTGCGGCGGCAGCGGTTATAGGGAAGGAGAACTCATGGGGTCAGGGCTGGGAAATACCCATCGAATTGCTGCGCTGGCGACGCTAGCGGAGCTGGCGAAGCAGCGTGTCTATTCGTCTCAACTTGATGAGCTTATTCATCAACTCAAGAGTAGCGAGGCAAGTACCATCAACAATGGGGGGCTAGAGTCTCAGGTTGTTTACGTTTACACCGAGATGGGTGACGCTGCTCACAAAGCAATCATGGAGGCCCTCGAATGAGCTCTTGGTTCAAAATAGAAATGACTCTTGTGGATTACGTTCCTGGTAAGGAACAAGACATTGAGGCTGCAGTATGTGAGCACTGGAATTTCGATGATGCAATTATGCGGAGTCACGCATCCAACGAACAGATGCTTCTTGTCGGAGAAGACAAAGCCAGCGGAGACCTCGAAGAAAAGATACGGGAGATTCTTCAGGCAGCTTGGGCAGCCAATGGGGGTTACTGCAAGATAAACATTCAGTCGCTATACCTGGAAGATTTGCCTTACGAGATGCACCCGGCAGATGAGAAAGTGTTTGCGGAGCTGTGGAGGAAACCATGAGCTCTTGGTTCAAAATAGAAATGACTGTTTCAGGTTACAACGCAGCGAGGCAGAAGGATATCGTGTCTGCTGCCAATGAACATTGGAATTTTGGTGCAGTGGATTACAGGCCGGCTACGGCGTACGAAGTAGTGTCTATGCTCTTCGCCGGAGAAGACAAGGCTAGTGGGGAGCCAGACGACACAGTGATGACCATCGTGGAGGCAGTGTGGAAAGCCAACGGGTCTTACTGTGTGGTAGACATCCAGTCTTTGTGTCTGGAAGACTTGCCATACAACCAGTATTGCACTGGAAAAGAAGAGTACACCGATATGATTCCGGAGGAGAAATGAGCGAATCAGAAAGGGGAATGACTTCCTCTTATACTCACCTTAATGACCTCCCGCAGGAGCACCCTCGCGCGGTGCTTGTGCGCAGAGTAGAGGCATCTCTGAGCAATGTGTTTTTGGAGATGAAATCCGAGTCAGAGCTGACGGTCGGGGAGGTGGTGCGTATTGTCACCAACTTTGCAGCCCAGGAGCTGGGCTCTATTGCCAAGTACACAATCCGCCATGAACGCCATGGGAAGGGTAGCGACAAACCGGGAGACCTGGTCTGAGAGAGGAGTAAGCGATGTCAAGTAAACGGTGGAAACAAGAAGGCACAGTGTGTGTCGATGCCGGCATGATTTGGATTGGTGACCCGTGTTATTTTGTGCGGGATAAGCGGTTTTCAGGTGAAGACAAGAAGCCATACCCACCACTGAACAACTACAAGTCTCTTTGTAAGAAGCTAGACACCCCCCACTTGGCGTATTATGGGGAGGAGCCATGAGCACCAATTACTATTTGCGAGGAGGTCTATGTAAGGAATGTGGTCGGTCTATGGAAGACCTTCACATTGGGCTGAGTGCTGCAGGGTGGTGTTTTGCTCTCCACGTTACATCGAGTATACGAAGCTTGTCTGACTGGAAAATTCTTTTCGAGAAAAAAAATCAGTGGATAGCCGATGAGTCGGGAAAGGTGTTGGATGCAAGTCGTATGCTGTCAATAATCACAGAAAGGTCTATGCCTTCAGCGCCGCTTGTCACTGCTGCGTTTCATGAAAAGAATCATTCAGAAGACGGTCCCAATAACTTGCACCGCTTCAAGGTTGGTGAAGCGAATTGTATCGGGCACGGTGAGGGAACGTGGGATTTGGTGGAAGGAGAGTTTGCGTAATTGCAGCTTGCCTGTGGTAAAAGAAAGTACACGGAGCTCTTTAGATGTTGTAACCAGATAAGAAGCATACTGGTGTCTAGAGAGCTTCATTTTTTTATCTCAAGAAAGGATAAGACCATGACTATGAAACAATTCATTCGCAAGCATCGAGATGAGCTTACTGAGATTATCCGAAGGCAAGTGCCCAACATAGGTTCAATCAACGACGAAGAACGTGAACAATGGGTGATGAATGACGAGTCTTTGTACAACTGGGCTCAATCTGAGGGAGTGCCGGTTTGACCACGAAGATTGCTTACGATGGCAGTACGATGTGGGTTTGTGACCTTTGTCACAAAGCTAAGCGGCGTAAGCATATGGCTGTTCGTGAGAAGAATTGGAACGTTTGTAAAGCTTGTTACGACGATGCCAGTTCAATCGAGAATGGGAGCTTACGGGCGGCGTGGATTATTTCAATGAAGCCACCACTTGATGAAGACCCTAAGAGGGACAAAGCCATTTGGAGACATGTCCGCCCTTTTCTTTGCTATTACCGTCTCGCTGAAAATAAGAAGCGGTTCGATAACAAAGCACAAAAGAAGAGCATTTTGAGTACCCTGTGGAATGGCCGACAAGAATTCCCGGAAGCTGTACGGCAACCAATCTTGGAAGCTTTGGCGGATTACGAGCTCGACTCAAAAACGTTACTTTGGTTGGCGTTGAGGCCAGGGACGCTTCCGAAAGAACGTCTTCGACAAGTTGCAGTAGAATTAGCAGAGCAGGCTGTGCAATTCACAGACATCGGGTCATCTTATCCGATGGTTTACCATGTATTGGAGGCTCTTAGACGTTACATGACTGAGGGCACGAACCAGACTCTTCAAATTCCGAGAGAGCAGGTTTACATCGTACAACAGGCTCTCTTAGAAGAAGTTTACGTCAAACCTCAGATGCACACAGCTACACAGACCCTATCAGCTGCTTGCTTCAGGTCGTCTTGGGATGCAGCTGTTTTGGCGTTGTCACGCACGTACACTACCTTGGAGCAAGTAGGGGTTGAAGAAGAAAGTATTCTTTCTACTTTGACAGACAGTGTTCGCAGTGTTGTGCAAACAGCACTGATGGATTATGTCCTCCCAAACATCGAGCCTTGGACAGAATTGGAGGAAGTGTGACGCATTTTGAAATGACTCTCGCGGATACTAAGACTGCGCGTGCGGCGCTCGTAGATGTGGATTTCAATACCCATCTTCTTCTTTATGATGGAAAGATTACGAGCGTTTTACAGCGTAAAAAGATGGCTGTTCCTCTGGAGTATCAATGGCCCATCATTACAGCGTTGTCTAAGACAAGCTTGGCGCCGATTACGAGATTGTGGGCAGGTCTGAAATCTGAAGCTCTACCTAATGTGATACTGCGGAGTTTTCAGCGAGAAGGGGCAAGGTACATTGTGCGTAATGCTTTCTCAGCATCTGAGAAGGCTTGGCGTGTGGTGTCTATTTTGGATATGTTTTCTTGTGGTCCAAGGCAGCTGTCTACTTTTGCTAAGCTGGAAGAGGCAAGAGACCTGTGCCTTGGTTTGAAAGCTGGTTGCCAGTCTGAGAATGAGATGCATGCAGTAGCAGCGCTGCAGGGAGCTACGCTAGACGAGACTGAAGTTGGGGTTCGGTTGATGTGTGGCAAGTCAATTGATGCACGTGCAGCGCTCCATGTGCCAAATGAAGGAGCTGTCTTGGTGGATTTGTCTACCAGGTTGCGGCGATTGTGTGAGCGAGCTTTAGAACAACACCCCCAGGCACAGACGCTCAAAGCAAAGATTTGGTAGATTTAGCAGAATTGACAGAATTGGCTTGAGTTTTCGTTTGAGTTTTCGTACAAGAGGATAACCAACCAACAAAGGAGTAATACCATGGCTTTTGGCAAGAACAAAGAAGAAGTGAAAGAAGAAGGCATCAACGCTACCCCTGACATGAATGAGGAAGAATACAAGGCGTTTCAGGAAGCCAAAGCAAATGACCCTGCGATGGCTCCTCAAGAGTTGATGCAAGCTCTCGAAGACATTGAGCAAGAGTGGAAGATTTTTCAAACTCGGCTGGCGACCGTTTTCGACAACTACAAGAAGGGTGCGTCGAATACGGTGACGAAGAAGTCCATGAGTCATGCCAAGCATGCTTCGATGTGTGTTCGGGATGCGTTGAAGGCCTTTGGACGTGTTGTCCTTTAGGGGCTGATATGCGGACGATAGCTGATACGGATTGGGTGGAAATCATTGGTGCCTATGTTCACAAGATGGGCCAGGCAACACATGAGGCTTACGAAGCTCTGTATCAAGAAGGAGATGGGGTCAAGCAACCTATCAACGCAATTCCGTTGGCTGCGCTGCTTAGCGATGGGGTGTTGGGTTTTCTTGCTAGTCTCAATGACCTGAATAAGAAAGAGGCTGGCCCGGATACAGGCGTAGATCGCTTTGACATCATCAAGCTGTTTACGAATGAGTTGTTCATTCGTTTGACAGACATGGGGTACACAACCTGCGTCAATGGCGGGGAAAACCCTGATGAATACAAGCAGGTGTTAGAGGCTATGGACAATGCGAACGCTGCTGTAAAAGATGCGCTTAAGCACTGATGCCTTGGGGGAATGACATGGATTTTGATGAAAACACAAGCCTTGAAGCTGCAAAGGCTTTCGTAAAAGAAAAGCGTGATTTGGGTGTAGATTGTCCGTGTTGTGGGCAGCTGTGTAAAGTTTACAAGCGGACTATCTATGCCGGCATGGCTAAATTTCTCATTTGGCTTGTGCAAGAGTATCAACGTCGACAACAAGCACAGCTGTTGGGTGGTTTGTGGATCGATATTCTCGAAGGGCCACCACAACGAGGTGGTGACTTCGCCAAGATGGCACATTGGGATCTTATCGAACAGCGGGCAAACAATGACGACACCAAACGTACGTCTCGCTTTTGGCGCCCGACCCAAAAAGGCATAGATTTTGTTCATGCCCGTATTCGCATCCCAAAGAGGATGTTCATTTTCAACAATAAGGTTGTGGGATACTCTCAAGCGTTTTTTGATATCCGCGATGCATTGGGAAAGAAGTTCGATTACAAGGAGCTGATGGAATCATGACAGACAAAGCGGAATGGGTTATGTTTACGAAGCGCACCGAAGACCCGAAGTTGTCGTGGTTGGAAAGGCAGTTAGATGCTGCTGAGATACCACACCGGCGTAACGGGGCTTCATTTCATGCGCCGATATTGGAAGTTCCTTATGGGAAGCTTGAAGCTTCTTGGGGGATTTTAGAATCCGTAGATGACATCCCAGACGATGACCCTCGTTGGGAAGAGAGCGAGTAGCCCGATGGACATCTTTACCTGTTTTCCTGAGTACAGTGAGTTGGCCACGAAAATTGCTGCCCAAACAGATGCCCCGGTCTTGGCGGTCGATGCTGATGAGGTAAACGGGATGGAGGTGGGTGACTTGCTGGAAAACCGAGATGACTCTCGGTTGTACAAGGTGGCTGAGATTGAACAGTCGCCGGAAGACAAGGATATTCTCTTCGTCAAGATCAGTGATGAATTTGAGATTGGCGCGACACAGTTCAATGAAAGCATGCACAAGCTCGCACAGATGGAAGATGGCGAGCATCGTCACCGCATGGCTGATGCGCTCATGGCTCATGCACTCAAACAAGCTTCTCCAGACCATGCTTGGGGAGTGCGTGAGTATGAGGGCATTGGTAAGTGGTACGCATAAGGAGGAAGTTCTGTGACGGACATTCCAAAAGTGAAGGCCCCCATAGCCTTTATAAGAGCAGATGGTGGTGAAGGTTCGGCTTGGTGTTGTGGGACGTGTGGCGTCTACTGTGGCGTTGATGAGAATTATGCACGGTATCATTGTGGTGGACAGCCATGTGAACTGTGTGGCGCACCTAGCCAGAAATTTCGTATAAAGTGTGAAGATTGTATTAGGAAGGAACGGCATGCACAAGAATGTGCTGCCATTGAAAAAGCAAAAAAGATTAGCGCGGAAGAATATTGTGGCCCAGTTTTTTGGGATGAACGTGACGAGTATTACCCGGATGCTGAGACGGCTTGGGATGCCATCACAGATGATTTTTGTGCGGATGTTGATGGTGCCCGGGAACAGACTGTGTGGTGTTGTGATGTGATGTCATTGGTTCTCAATGCGGAGAATATTATCAATGACGCTCTTGCACACGATGAGCATCATGACGATGCCTGGGAAGCAATGTCAAACAAGGCCTTGAAGGAGTTCCAGGAATTTTGTGAGCATTGGAACGAAGTATATGGGTCTCAGGTTGAGTCGTGGTATCGGAATAGTGACCTCATCGTTTTCCCTGAAAAGTGGTGGGAGCAGTATGAGAAGGACATCGCTGAACTACAGGAGTAATTCATGAACACAGACAATGATTCCGTGACTATTCCAATGACGAAGAAGGACAAAGACGGAAATGTCATGGAGTACCGAGTAACCCCGTTGGTATTCAATGACGAACGCCTTAAGCTCTTGAGCAAGACCATGGGGCGTCAGTTGCAGGCGAAGATGTTGAAACTCTACAAGAGAACTAAGGATGCCGAAGCTCGAACGCCTGCAATCGAGATGGCGTCCTTTTTGGCGGTGTTTTCTTTTGAGCAGCTTCTGCGATGGTATGGGGCTCTCACGGAAGTTACCGGGAATCCGAAAACGGCTTCGATGAACACTTTCCATGTTTTCGGGGAAACATTCCGACATTTGGTAGAGCAGCTTGAGGCACATTCGCGTGCTGAGGTTGAAGCACTAAACCCTGAAGTTGTCGAGCCCGTGACCGAAGATTCTGAGAGCTCGGCAGTATCCGATACTCCAACACAAGGAAATGACTATGAGCCAGAGTGACGGCCGCAAAGAACGAAAGTTATCACGCCAGGAGAGAGACGAACTACGGGAGCTGGGTAGGAGTCTCCAAAAGAAAAACGATGAGACGTCGTTTTCCTTGGGTGTCATTGAGAAGGAGTTGGCCAATTCTGTGGCTGGGGTGACTCGTATGTTGACGGACAGGGCTGCACTGGTTCGCCAAGAGTACACCAAAACCAAGAAGGACGTGGATGCCTGGTTGAAGGTGGAGCGCACCAAACTGGATAAGGAGTATCATCGGCGTTTTGACGATGTGAGAGCTAAACAACAGAGTGAGCTCGATGCGATTGAGTTCGACCTCAATGCTGCAAAGGAGCATCTATCACTGACGGCTTCCATGGAGTCTAAGAAATTGGAGGCAGAGCTTCAGGCGTTTACCAGGGAAAACCAAGCAGCTCAATCAGTGCTTCGGTATGAGCCGCTTCGATATGAGCCGGAACCTGAGCCGGCTGTCGCGGTAGAAGAAATCCCTGCAAAATGTGTTTCGGCAGATGCCATTGGAGCAGATGTCGAGGTGCCCAATGTCGTCTCAGGATTCGTCTCAGGATGAGTTGGTAGACATCGATTATGAGGAACATGTGCATGAGACCCCCGAGGCACATCTTTTCGTGGTGGAGGATGAGAAGGTATGGATACCAAAGAGTCAATTAGAACACTGGGATCCTGGGCAGAACACGTTCACGATTCCAGAGTGGTTGGCTGAGGTAAAAGGTCTGCTGTGAAATACCTCTATCGGTGGGCACCCCATGACGTAATACGACTTGATAGTGCGCTGTATGACACACGCGAAGATGCACAGAGGGCGTGTGATTGGCACAGGCAGGGTACGCTGTGTTCTGACGTTGTGTGCGTAGAAGATGATTACGTTCCCAACCATGGGCACAAAGGAGTTGAAGATGATGGAAGAGAAAAACTTTGTTGAGCTTGGAAACGAAATTGGTTGGTTGTTGAAGGAAAAGAACACAGCCTATGGGAATTCATTTGAGCAGGCCGGCCAGATACTGCAGGTCTTATTTCCCAAGGGAGTTCCGGTTGAGAAGTACCAGGATTTTCTGACGGTCACACGTATCATTGATAAGCTGTTTCGCATTGCAACGGACAAGAATGCCTTTAGCGAAGACCCCTGGCGAGACATTGCTGGCTACGCTATTTTGTCGTTGTGGTCACAGCAGCCTGGTCGTAATAGCTTTGCAACGCGGGGAGTGGACGATGATAATCGTTGAACCCAGTGTAGAAGTTTATTTTCACACGCCCGTTCCAGACGGAGACCATCTGAAAGCGATGACGGAAACTCAGTTCTTGGAAAAGGTTGGGCGTACTTGTTACAAGTCGGAAGACCAAATCACGGATGATAGTGCAGACAAGTTTGTTCGTATGCTCAGTGAGCGTGGTCACGGTGCTATGCTTGAACACTGTGTGGCTTCGGTGAAATTCATTTGTGATCGTGGAGTAACGCACGAACTTGTTCGGCACAGAATTGCGAGCTTTGCCCAGGAAAGTTCGAGGTACTGCAATTATACGAAGGACAAATTTGGAAACCAGATTTCTGGGATTCTGCCTCCATTCCAACACATGGATAGTAGCCAAAGAATTTGGGAAGACACTCTCAGAGTTATCGAGGATTCGTATCAGAGGCTCATCAAGAATGGCGAGTCACCCCAACTTGCACGAAGTGTGCTTCCAATTTCTTTGAAGACTGAAATCTGGTGCACAGCGAATCTGCGTGAGTGGCAACACATCTTTGGGCTGCGTTGTGCAAAAGCAGCGCATCCTCAGATTCGAGCATTGATGCTCCAGGTACTCAAACGCTTCGCTGTAGAGATTCCTTCAATGTTCAAAGAAATGTGGGAATCGTTTCAGGAGTAAGTTACAATTTCTAACATTGTGGAAAGCTGTTTGAGATGCGTTCCTTTTACCAACAGACAGGCCGGTCTAGCTAGGCAACGGCGTAAGCTTGGGTAAGAGGGAGGTGAGGCGCCCAGCGAGCCTGGGAAGGCAACCGAGTCAAAAGAACATGCCGTGTGGTAGCGGCAAGCTTTCCTTTACTCAGTAAATTGTGGTAGGGTTTTAATAGTTCTTTGATACGGGTCCGACCTGGTTTCGACGGGGCAGTAGACGTGAGATGGACGGTCGGTGGATGAGCAGGCCACCTAAAAAAGGCTCAAACCCTTTAGATGCCAAAGTTTCTACTTTTGCAGCTAAGCTTGGTAGCAACGTCGTGGCGCTGTTCGCAGCTCCTATGGCGCCTGTTGCCATGGCCGCGTAAGCGACCAAAGCTCGGGGTCTGACATGGCCCTGTTAACCAAAACATGTTGGTTACGGTGTAGTATCCTCAAAGCCGTTGGTGGAGGCGTTGTACGCGCGAAGGAATCTGACAAAGGCGCGCTATAAATAGGAGTCAGAAAATATGACCGTATGAAGTCGAGCAGAGCTGTTTCGGACGCGGGTTCGATTCCCGCCGGATCCAATTTTGTTGTGTGCCAGAGTCTTCTTGATGCTGGCATTTTTTGTTTTACAGCTTTTATTCCTCCTAAGAATGCCCTACTATTCGGGTACTGAATTTTGGGAGGAATCATGGATAAGATGGCCTATCTATTTGGCGCCAAACTTGCGGTAGCCGATAACCTGTCAGAAGAAGAAGCCAAAAGTCTCGGTGAACAAATCGGTATCAATTGGGCTGAAGTTGACTTCCCTGTTTCTGAATTCAGAGATGGGGTTGGGGTTGAATACGAGCACGGGTCTAAGTCTGGTGAGAATACCAACGTGACGCACAATGACCCCAAGGCCACAGCTCAGATCGCTTGGGCACACCTCAAAGAAATCCCTGATTACTATGCTCGGTTGGACAAAATGGAAGCTGAGGGCAAAGCAGCGATGGGGAAAGAGGCTGACGATGATGATGAAACAACGGGAAAAGGAAATCCCATTTCAATGCCCAAAATTGTGGATTTCCTCCAACGCAATCCTAATCCGCCTGATGACGTGGTACACGATTTTGCCAAGGAGAAGGGCTACAACATTCACTCGCTTGAAGGTTACATCTATCGCTTGGCTACTGAGGCAGCGAAATCGAAGTAATCGCAAAAGACACGTTTACCTGGTAAAAGAATAATGGAGTAGTTACATCGCACCCTGGGCACGCAAGTGCCCTTTTTCTTTTTGGAGGAAGTATGTCTGAAGACGCCGTGAAACGCCCTAAGGATCCAAGTGAATATGGAAAAAAGAAGTACGCGGTTGAGTTGTTTCTCACCGAACGCTACGTAGTTACCGTCTATGCTGATAGCCCGGAGCAGGCCATAGAGAGTGCTCAAGCTTCTCCTTATCGAACAGAGACAGGGCTACAGGGGTTTCTTTGTGCGGGCGGTGTTTCGCATACTCACTTTGACGAGGACTTCGATTTCAAAATCATGAAAGGAGCTGTCATTGACAATACAGAAGAGGATGACTGAGATTATTGTCCAGAAATGTGGTTTTCTTGAACGTCCTGGAATCCCTACCTTCACTGAATTCGTTTATGATTGGCTCCCCCGTGAAATGCTTGATGCAATAATTGCTATGGATGGTGGGCGTCAAGGGGCGAATGCCGCGGCGACGTTAGAGATGACCTACCCTATTTTCGTAGCGATGAAAGCTGGGAATCCTTTGTTCCGAGTGGCTCCCGAGTTGATCATGGCACTACGGGACACAGAGATTCCAGAGCTTCCGATTGAGATGCTCAAGACACCCTTTGAAGGTATCAGAGTGAATGTTCCACGTGGAACATTTGCAGCACCTGCAGAATTGATAGACGAAATTTTCATCTCCCATGTGGCAGGAGATAGGTTTCGCGTTGCGTTTAGTTATGGCATTTATAGTCATTATATCAACATCTTAACAGATGATTTGGAAGAGACAATTCTTTCGGCCATGTCAAGAACGACAGATGAAGGTCTCAAGATGCCACGGTATCTTCGGGAGGAAGTACAAGAAGATGCGCTGTACGCTGATTACTTCAAGGCGGATGTTTTTCGTTTTGCAGTCAACCTGGCTCTCTACATTACAAGCCCTGATGCTGACATGTACCAGGACAAGACAAGTCAGCAAGCTCTGCACCAAAAGCTTCAGGGTCTGAAGGGTGGTCAGCGCCGGCAGAGGTTATTGGACCAGCTGCAGAAGGAGAAAGAGAAGCGACATTTCGTTGTCGGCGCTAATTTGCGTCTCCAGAAGGAATACACAGCAACCCTGACGGAAACTGGAAAAAAGTGGATGCTTAAACATCGTTTTCGGGTGATTGGACATTGGAGACAACAGGCACATGGCCCTGAACGAGCACTGCGAAAGCCGTTGTGGATTCAACCGTTTTTCAAAGGCCCGACTTATGCCGAAATGGTTGAGAAAGGATACGTGTTGCGATGAGCTACACAGAGAAACAAGAAGAACTGTTTCACAAAAACATTGAAGAAATGCTCAAGAAGATTGACCAGCGTGACGAGCTCGAAGCGAAGCTCTACGACTGGTTTCTTTTCTTCATAGATGGGGATGGAACGAACACGTTGGAAAACACGCTGCACTTCAAACAAGCAAAATTGGATAAGTTGCTTCGTGCGCAAAAGCGCATTCTCAAACAAGTCGAAGCGCTTCGACCTGAGGTTGAGACGCTCAAAAGGATTGTGAGGAATCGTGAGCCTTCTAGGGATTACGCCAATGGGTCAAGCCCGAAAAATGTACCAGACATTTGAAGAGTTGGTGAAGTGGTTGCATGACGAGTACGGATTACTGAAGTACCTGGAGGGGAAGAGATTTCTTGTATTTCCAACGAAGACAGTTGAGATGCGCTTGGTACAATTCGGGAAGGGGATTCATCGACCGTACAAGTTTTTTATTGGGGAAGAGGAACTGTGTTGTGCTTACCCACGTAAGATGAACGCTTACTTACTGGCCTGGTGGGCAGGCTTTTCAATCTCGGAGGAGATAAATCAATGAATGAAGACACTCAGGTGTTTTTGGTTCCCGGAGCTGACCGTGATGCTGAGATGACATATGGCTTTGCGGAAGACTCAGGGGATACTTCCTTTGCTGTCAGTTGGCAGCCAGGAAATGGAACGTGGTATCGAGTCATGTTCACACCCATGACGCCCAGTTTGGTGAAAGCCATAGGCTTTGATTTTGGCAGTGTTCGTGGTGTCTATCTGGTTACATGGGTTCTCCCAGGGGAACAGTGTCAGTCGTATGCCTTCTCTTCAGACGGGGGATTCCTGAGTTACAAGTATGTTCAGGAGAAGATGTGTTTCTCACGTGGTTCCAAAGTGGATGCGTCAGAGCTGACGCGTATCATTGGCTTGGCGTTAGGTCGGGGAACCGGGTTGTGCACGGATGCTCGTGGAGAGTGGATTCCTAAGAAAGACGAAGATGAGTAGTTAGGCGTTTGGGTTGAGCAATTGTTCATAGAGGTGTTGTGAGGGCTGCTGACTATTGAGTGTTTCTTGTGCGACAGCACGTAGCCGAGAAGCTTCTGGGTCTACCTTTTGTACGGTCTGCATTGTTTTCAATGCAGGGCGCCCGAAGAAGCCAGCAGCCAGAGATGGGTTTTCATCAGCCCAGCTGGTAATTTTCCCGAGCAGACCTTCTTCTTGGGCTTGTTTAATGGCTGCGACAACACCGCGTTGATAGGCGTGTTTTAACATGCTCCAATAGTAGGACGATATGAAAGGGAACGCAAGATGAACAAGAATGCTCGGATAACGTTAGTGACTCATTCTGATTTGGATGGAGTTGGTTGCGCTGTAATGGTGGCGCGAGCGTTTGGTAAAAGATTGGATGAAGTCATTTATGTCGATTACAACAACGTTGACTTGACCATTGAGAGCTTTATCAATGAGGCTGATAGTGAGCCCAGGATGCTTATCATTTCGGATATTTGTCCGAAAGAAGCAACATTGAATAGTCTTAGGGATGAGATAGAAGATGGCGTCTTTGAAGCTGTTCTCCTTGACCACCACAAGACGACCAAGTGGATATCCAAGTGTGAGGAGGACTGGATTATCCATGATGAAAATAAGTGTGGAACACTCTTGGTGCATGAGTGGCTTAAGGGATTAGGGCTCATGGAAGACATGGATGGCTCGTTGTATTTTGCAACGGCGGTTGATGCTTATGACCGATGGATACTTCACAGCGGTTGTCGTGCACGTGGTGAACAACTGAATCGCCTTGTGTGGTTCCTTGGGTTTGAACGGTTCGTTGAGGAGTTCAGTGAGGATTGGCACTTCGAAACGGGCACGACGATGCGGTACATTGAAGGATGCTTAGTGGGTAAGGAAGAACGCAGCGTGACTCGTGCTGTTTCAGACAACCTTCAAGAAGCCAATATTTTCAGAGACAGAGAGGGGCGCTGTTATGCGTTGTTTCCCAGTTCGGGCTACGTGTCTCAGGTTGGCAATGCCATCTTGGAGGATGATGATTCCATTGAGTATGTAGTTGTTATCAATGCAACACACAACAAGTTGGAGTTCCGTTCTCGACAGGGGGGTGTAGATGTTTCAGAAATTGCAAAGCGACTTGGTGGTGGTGGGCATCCAGCTGCTGCTGGTTGTACGCTTCCCATCATGGACTCTGTGAAAGTGTTTGTAGCCGGCCTGTTCTAAAATCAGGTCGTTTGACGGTATAATAAAGTACAGAAGATATCCGAGGGATATCATAATTTCGCTCGCTGCCCTATTCCCACGGGGCACATCCAATCCCACCGACAAAGTTTTCAAAGTTCAAAGTTCAAAGTTCCAAGCGCAAAGTATCCTTAGCCATCAAAGTTCGTGACTCATCCTTTCAGTTTTACAACACACAACCAAAAGGAGTCACGTATGACTACTCATACGATGGAATTTGAAGGTCGCATTGCGCGAATGCAAGCTGAGCTACTGGGCTTGCAACAGCAGCTCAATTCTGCTCGTAGTGGACAACCCGCGGTGCACCAAGTGTTACCATCACAGCCGGGTATTATTTCCGAACTGTGGCAGAGTTTCCGCTCGGCAGTTGCTGCTGGCTTTTCCGTAGTTTCTCAAGGCTGGCAAAAATTGAAGTCTTGGGCTACCACAGCATGGCAGGTGACGAAACTGGTCGCCGGTGTGGTGTGGGCTGTAGCAAAGGTTGGAGCATTCGTGGCGTGGGGCGTTACCAAGATGGTGGCGCGTCGCGTGTGGAATAAGGTTAAAGGGTTTTCACTGCGAGTTTGGACTGCAGTGAAACCCAAATTGGAGACTGCCTGGGCGAACACTAAATCGGTGTTGGCTCAGTTGTGGATGGTGACGGCGATGGTTTCCATTGTTGTTTTTGAAAAAGCAATTGCCATCGCAGCATGGCTGTCTCGAAGGATGCAGCAAACGGTTGAAGTAGCTTCTCAGGCAATCAACCAAGTGGCTGAGTATCTTGGTCGCATGGTGGCTCATGTGCTCGTTCTGGGCATCTGGGCAGTTCTTCAGTTTCGGACGGTTTACGAAGTTGCACGTGATACGGTTCGAGAGGAATTGTATTATGCACCTGAAGAACAGAGGATGGCTGCTTGAAACATGAGTGCAGGTAGCCTACAATTCAGCCATGAAAGATGAAGCTACAGTACCATTCCTCTATATACCGTTGACGACGGCAGAAGAAGCTGAAGTGCTGGCGTTATCGGATGAGGATAGAAGAAAACGACGTCTGGCCTGGCTGCAGGCCCAGAACGTTATCTGGTTACTGAGTAACGGATTACCGAATTAGTGCTGGGCCGGTCGATGCTTATTCGACCGGTCTTTTTTTTTTAGCTTTCATAACGGAGACTTCTGACCTATTATTCTCTCGATGAAGGACACCACTATGCAATCAATGCTGAAGTTGGCGTACGAACGTGGCTTGACACGAGGCATGAGTGTCCACTGCTCAGATCCTGAAGACCTAAGTATCATCAAGGAAGCCTTGGACTGGCGTCGTGCGCTGTCAGTATTCAACCCTGTTCGAAATGTTGCACAGAAGGTTCTGCGACCTGGACAAGCAGCTGGGGTTGCCCGGACGGTTGGCAAGAGAGGTCGTCAGTTGGCCACTGAGGTTGCAAAGAAACGGGGTCTCTCAGCAGTAGGGCAGTCTGCCTTGGCTCGCCAGGCAGCTCTGTCAGGCGCCGGGGCTGGCATTGGGGCCTTGGCTGGCGGTGAGGGTAACCGCGGGCGTGGGGCTGCTATTGGTGCTCTGGGAGGCCTTGGTCTTGGTATGGGTGCGAACCTGGGGGGCTTGAAGTCTTTTGGTAAGACAGTCGCAACCATGGGCAGCAAGGCAGCTAGGCAGGTCCAGTCAGGCGCATTGGCTCCAGGAGGCGTTGGTAAGTACATGACGCAGCAGCTGTCCTCAGGCCCCTGGAAACACCGTGTGGCCAGGCAGCTCATTGGCGCTGGGACGCTTGGGACAGCTGGGGCAGTTGGTGCCACGGTTGCAGCGAATAAATTCCTTCCTCAGCAACAGCAACAAATACCGCAGCAGTATGGTCAATATGGCCAGGCCATGGGTTTGACCCCTGCGGCTTACCAAGAATACGAACCTTATCAACAGAAAGGGGTTTCAAATGGACAAATTGGCTTATGAATTTGGTGTTAGATGTGCAATGGTGGATGCGGGGCTATTGGACAAAGTAGCGGACGATGAGGAGGCCCCAACGCGGACTTTTGGAGAGTTCATGACTGGCGCAAATGCCGGTGAGTCTAAGCTTAAGGGTATAGGGCGTTCACTGGGGACGGGAGCTGCTTCTATAGGCGGAGGCCTGGGCGGTGCTGCTGCGGGGTACGGTCTTGGGCGGTTAGCACAGAAAATTCCGAGGGTTGGGGGTAAGCTTGGCTTGCTTCCCTTGCTTATGAGTGGAGCTGGTGGTTTAGGGGCAGGCCTTTTAACAGGTAATGAGGCGAATAAGGCTATGGGTGGGGGAGGCATTGCGAGCAATTATAGCGATGAAGCTTGGTAGATGCTCCACGCCTTCTACAAACGCGGTGCCTTGCAAGCATGTGCTGACGCAGGGTTGACGAAGCAGGCCTTCCTGGGTGAAATCATTCAGGGAGTGCCTGCTGCTGCAAAATCGTTTGCCAAGACTAAAATGATGGGCCAGATTAAGAGTGAGGCTCGGGAAGCCATGGGTATTCCAACGCCACCATGGCGCGAGGCCGGTGGTTTGTATGAGCTCCCAGAGTTGGCAGCAAAGAATATTAAGCAGGAGCTTGAAGAAGTACTTGCACCGAAAGAGCCTGAGCCCATCAAGCTTCCGGTGATTCACATGAAGACCCCACCAAGGGCAGTTCCTGTTGAAACGACTTAGGGCGCGTTCACGTTTTCCTGCTTATTCTTGGTCATGGTAAGTTGGTTGGTCACGGCGCGGACGCACCCTTTTGTCGTCAGATTTCTGTTTCAAAAACGTCTCTTAAATTTGGTATAAGGATGTAGAGGAAGAGTTACATCTTCTTCTTCTCTCCCGCCTAGTGCAATAGGCTCCAAGAGCCTGCTGTTCGCGTCTCATGAACGCGAGAATCTTGGTTGTGGTGCTTCATTCCCCGAGCCATGTAAAACAAGAGGGGATAGATTCAAAAAGCCCTGTCAGGCCTCACCTCCTGGCAGGGTTTGTTTCATCACTCTCGGGGCTGCGTCTATGGTGCGCGGTTGGTGAGCCCGGGAAAGGATAGAGCCATGAAAGAGTATCAAGAACGGATGATAGGAGTCATCAAGCGGGCCGTCGCCCGCGTCCCCGCCGAAGTGCCCGAGAGGGCCGGGATTGACCACCTTATGAAGGTGGTCCCGTTCGCCGCCGCCCACCTACCTGGCTCTGAGGAGCCAGGCTACGATGATGGCCGCACCATCACCGACCTAGAATGGGTCGGTGGTGTCAACGACGGCCTTCGGGCTGTCGTTGATGCTGTGAGAGCGACTCGCTATGACCGATCGAAAGCAGAGGGCGCGGATGATGCCTCCTGCCATTTTCACAGCGAGCTGGAGGCGGTTTGGGAGTATGACAAGCAGGTTAAAGACCTGCTGCTGGCGATGTACGGCATGCAGGGGCATATCGCCCCTGACGAAGACGACGATTAACCCCTCTTCCCTACACCTATTCGCACGGTGTGGGCCGCAGCGAAACCGTTACAGGCGAGAACCAAGCCCCGTAACGTACCCGCCTGACGTCGCGAGTCAGGGGTCGGAAAGTTGGTTGCCGCGTTGGTGTCGTCGCGGCATAAAAGCCTAGTCCCTCTGGACAGGCACCCCCACTGAAGGAGCAATAGGGCTCTGACGGTGATGAAGGCCAAGCTGCCAAAGGAGGTCACCATGGCCAGCTTGTTCGTGGAGGATTACTCGCGCGAAGAGCTTGAAGCGCTCGCGCGCGAGAGCGGAGTCCCTGGCACGTTGAATTGCGTGTCAGGGCGGTCGGCTGGACTCAACCGGTATGAATCGGTTGAGTTCCGGCCGGCAAAATCCGTCTTCTCCCTCCCGATGAAGAGTCGGGAAGAAGAAGACGGAGTAGTTGTCGTCGTTGGCGACGGGTTCTTCGGCCTTTGGGCCGAAAGAAACTCGTTGCCCGACGGCAACGAGAGATGGGTCGCCCTGGAGTATCAGGGCGGCCAGTTGATTCGAAACTAATCCTTTCCAAGGAGGAAAGATGACGAAGGAAAAAGAAAAACTCGCCGCCCTCAAAGAGAGGGCGGTGTATTTGGAGGAGCAATATGAGCTCCTCGAAGGAGAGGATGTTGAAAGATACATCCTTTCTTCTGCGTGGCAGCAGTATCTTGCTGCGCAGAGAAAAGTGGACAAGGCCGAAGCGGATTTGTCCACTAAATAGTCCCCGAACGGGCACACAGGATTGAGACGATGGATAAGTCTCTCTTCTGTGTGCCTGTTTTTTTTACCCAGTAAACCTGGTATCAGGATTGAATGACACCGCTACTTGCGCCAGAGGATGCAGGCGCTGGAGCGCCTTTGACGGGGGATGGAAGTTTGATACCCGTCCTCACGGCCGTCCCAGGTGTAGGGGTTGACTTGCTTACTGTTGGAGCAGTGGGCATCAAAGATGCAATGGCTGTCTTGGCGCCGAGTGCGTAGGCTTCGTGCAGGGAACCGACCTTCATGCTTTCACGGATGAAAGCGCTGGGGCGGTTGTCTTTTTTCCGGCTCTTCGAGAATCGACGAAGCCTGTTGGACAGTGTGTCTTTGTCTCCGACAGGAACGCCCTGAGGACCCTTGCCACCTCCTACTGCAGCACCACGCCCCTTACCCGAAGACTTGAGCTTTTTGCCGGGGGTTTTGCACACAGCTTCCTTGATGATAGCTGCAGCAGTTTTCGGAGCATCTTTCGGATACCAATTTGGGTTTTGTTCCATGAAACGTGTCCATTTCTCCTGGAGCTCAGGTTCAGCGTTCCAGGTGTACTCACGTGCATTGCGTTGACGTGTGAATTCATTTTGGTCAGTCTTTGACCCGGTTGCCTGGTAGGCGCCTGCTCCTGTGTAGAAGGAACGGCCCCGTTGCTCAGGAGACATGTACTGCATTTGTTGGCGTTCTTCATCCGACCAGGGTTCAATGTTGCCAAGGATGTCAGCAACCTTTTCCCCCTTGTTTTCGTCGAAGATAGATTTCTTGAATTGTGCCATGGGCATCTCAGTGATGGAACGGAAGAAGTCTTTGCGGTTGTACTGTTTCATGTAACCACGCTTGGCTTCGTCTGCAGAATTGAAACCAAGCATGACTTTGTCTTCATCGTATTGGCCTGCTTTTTTGGGATGGTTGCTCGGATGATTTTGATGAACAATGAATACTTTTTTTGACTGAGTGTTCGGGCCAACGTAGACGTCGAGTTTGTCTCTGTCAGTACCCTTTGTTTTTCGAATCTCTCCATAGGGGTAGCGCATCTTCGTTTGCCACTTTTTTCCGTTTGAATCAGTTCCTTCTCGGATTGAGCCGGCCAAGTTTTCGAGGTCGATGTGTAGACCCTGAACGTTGGCAGTTCCCACGAAGGGAAATTCTTTACGGTTGGGAGATGGGGGTGGGCCTATGGTAAGGGCAAGTTTTTCCATGCCAGAATAATAGGTGATTTCTTTCAGACTTACAAGATTGGGGCTGTTACGGGTGGTGGACCAATTAGGGTAACGAGACCACCCGCTATCTGGGTTGCATGGATGGCGGCAGCTAGGTTGGCAGCTGCTTCTTTGCGTGGTAGGTTTCCAATGACGTTGGTGGCTGCAGCACCTAGTAGGGCTACAGAAATTCCAGCATTTCCTAAAGGGGGTGTCAGTGGGGGTATGGTTCCGGGAAATACCGCAGATGTCATGGGTATCAGAGCTGTCCAAACAGCGATGATGCCCTTCTGAATTTGTAGGGGTCCAATGACGGGAATAGACATCCCGAGCAGTGCTGTGACCATGAGGGATTTCAAATTTGTGATAGCTGGTTTAACTGCGGGGATGACACCACCAGCAGCATCACTCAGGTATATGAGAAAAGCATCTGCCCAAGCAGAGGCGGCCTGGAGTTCATCTCCGGCTGGCTCAATTTTATTTAGCTCGTTTGCGAGTGTGGTGACAGATAGCATTTCAAAATCGTAGACTTTTTTTTTAGCTAGTTCAACCTTTATTTCAAGGCGTTACAACAATGTGCATCTGTGAGGTTGTGCTAAAGCCCCATACAACCTACTATTATGGTGAATCTGGGAAGGAGTGGGCCGTGGACGATATGGAAAAAGAGCCAATGAAACGGGAACCTAGAGTCCCTGGGCGTCGGCAGATGACGGCGTTGTGGTTGGCTGTGGTGACTGCTTTGGGTAGCCAAGGCATTCCTAAGATTGTGGAAATGTTGGACAATAAACCTGATACAGAACAAGTTCAGACGATGATTGCTACCCAAACTGAAGCCTTGACTAAGGCCCAGCACCAGGCAGTTGAAAAGTCTATTGACCATGAGACACGCGTCCTGCGCTTGGAACGAGTGCTGAGTAAACAACGTGCTCGCGTGAGTCGGTTGGAGGGCCTCGTGGAGCTCCTACAGGATGTCATGCGGGACTGTTGTACCCGAAAGCAATTACGTAATCGGTTGGCAAAGCCTACAGTATTAGCAAAGCCTGCTGTGAACGCTCAGGAGGAAGAAGATGAAGTGCCTGCTGTGAAGTCACTTAAGCTTCGTCCTGCTCCGTGTGATGACCCTATAAAGGTCATCAGAGTTCCAGATTTCAAAATGCCACAACAGCTTCAACAGGTACCTGCAGAGTGATTCGAGAAGCTTATAACCAGGGTGTGGTTTTAGCCCTGCAAGAAAAACTTGGTGCGATGGTGGACCTTTCTCAATTGAGCACGCCAGGAGAAGGAGATGATACAGGGCTTCGCTTACTGGCAGGGACGAGCTTAGGTGGCTCAGCTGCGTTGCTTTCCCGAGCTTTTTTGAAGGGTGCTTTGCGTGGTCGTTCACCTAGGTCAAGAGCAGTGTGGGGTGGCCTGGGAACTCTTGGAGCACTTGGTTTGGGTGGCTGGGTTGGGCAAAAAGCACTCAGTACAAAATAACTGTGGATAGGAGATAAGGTCATGTGGAAGAAGCTGCTGCTGTGCATCATCCCATTTTTTATCATTGCGTGGACACCCACGACAACGACAGTAACTTCAGCTTGGACAACGGTTTGTTCTGAGCGAGTGACTGGTGCATCGACTGTAACATTCAAGGTGCACAACACGGGAGCAACCAATCCGTTTACAGCTTGTCAAGTTCAGACTTGGATAGGCCCTGGGGACGATGATTGGGCGCTTGTCACCGTGACATGGTCGACAACGTGTTCCTCTTTGGCTGCAGCAGGAAAGACTTGGTTTTCGCTATCGGGACAGTCTCATGAAAAATTGCGTGTTCAAGTGCAGTCAACCGTTGGGACCACGGCATATTGCCGGCCGTATGGTCAGTAGAGAGTTTTCCCCATGGGTCTCAGCGCACGCTTTGGAATCAGAATCAAAGACGTCCGTTCCGCAGAGTGTACTGCGGCCGAATCTGTGGGAGATTTCGTCTGCATTGCTGATGACCCACCGAACGGCCATGACTTGGTTGGCAAAGCAGACCCTGCGAACTTCGCGAAGATGCCTGCTGTGGGTGTTATCATCAGCAAGTCGTCGCCTACTCGTTGTCTCGTGCAGTGGCTTGGGGAAACTCCAAACATTTTTACCGGGCTCTCTTCGGGGGAAGTATATTTTGTAGGAGTAGATGCAAAGATTGCTGAAGCACCACCTGTACCAACTACTGTGCCGCTGTTCGCGCAATTTATGGGTGTAGCGACCGCACCTACGCGATTATACTTGCGGCCAAATGACCACATGGTTAGAAGGAATCCCTAATGGCAAAACGTAAAGCAACGACAGTGAAACCTGTAACTCCCAAAAAGGTAGTTACCCCGGAAAATCCGAAATCCAGTGTACCTTCGGCTGTGCAGGTGAACTCTACATACGATGAGATGCCTGATGTCGTAGAAGACCCTGCGAGTGTTTTTCGCATGGCGATGCTTGATATGAGGCGTGTTGCTGCGAACAACAAGTTGGCGTTTATGGCTCGTGACCAAGAACAGCGTGTTGCTTTTGCTGTAGCTGAGCAAAAGAGAGTACTCAGTGAAACCAAAGCTGAGTTACATGACGCTGAACGGCAGTTGATGGCACAGAAGAATGAAATTGAAACGAAGTATGGAATTGCTTTGCGCGCATATACTTATGATGATGAAACAGGTATTTTGAAAAAGAGTGCCATCCTCATTGAGGAATTGGAAGCAAAAGCTGCTGTTAAGGCACAGAAAGATAGTGTGGAAAATCCGTTGGCATAGTGCTGACGTAATTAGTTTAAGCCCCGGGGTGGGAGGAGGAAGTAAAAATGGCAGAACGTAAATTCATGTTCATGGCAGTGGATGGCTACTCGGAAGAGGCAGCCATCGCAGACAGTACAACCCTTGGTGGGTTGACCATGGGCGGCAACATCGACATGAACAGTGCGGGCAAGGTTGTAGGTGCCAATGCTGCTACTGCTGATGGTGACGTGCTTGTCTATGGCCAGTCCAGCGCGAACTTGGCAGGGTTGACCATTGATACCACGGATCTCGTGTTGTCTGGTGTGACCTTGACTGGTCTGCCTACGACGCCGACTGGTGCAACAGAGGCTACCAGCAAAGCATACGTTGACAGTCTGCTGTCTGGTCTGGAGTGGAAGAGTCCTGCGGCTGTGTTGCGCATCATCGACGATTCTGACCAGAGTGGCGCTGACCCTACGGCTGGGTCTGCTGGCGAAGCTTGGTTGGTAAACAACTGGGCGACCGGGACGGATGGCGACATCGTCGAATGGGACGGTTCTGCGTGGCAGACCATCGTGGCCAATTCTGGTGGTGAGCCGCCTGATGGTACCCGTGTGGTTGTCATCGAGGCATCCGCAGCTGGCTCGTTTGCTGGTGAAGAAGATAACATCGGTACCTACGACGCGACTGGTGATGCTTGGACGTTCGAGGATTCGGCTGAAGGCTGGGCACTCATCGTTACCGGTGAAGGCAGCTACTATGAGAACACCGGTTGGACCTATGACAACAATGTGTGGGTTCAGTTCACTGGCGCTGGACAGATCAATGCTGGTGATGGTTTGTCGAAGGATGGCAACACCCTCGATGTGAACGCTGGTGATGGTCTCGAAATCGCCAGCGATTATGTCGCAGTGAAGTTGGATGCCGCGACTCCTGGTTTGGAGCTCACGGGTACGACTCCGAACAAGACTTTGGGTGTTTTGGCGAATACTGCTGCAGGTGTCAAGATCACTGCTTCTGGTCTCGAAGTCGAAGTTGAGACTGATGGTGCCATTGAGTTTGATGCTGTCAATGGTGGCCTTCAAATCAACTTGGAAACCACCAACCCGACCTTGGATATCACGGCTAACGAACTTGGCGTGAAATTCAGTACCACAGCTTCTGGTCTTGACCAGGATGCTAATGGTCTGTTGGTCAAGGTTGATGGGTCGTCTATCCTCATCAATGGTTCTGGTCAGATTTATTCAGCTGGCGCTGATGAGGCGACGCGTATCGAGAACGACTTCACGGCGACTGAGATCGTAGCTAAGGGTGACCCGGTCTACTGGAACACCACCGCGGACGAGTTCGGCAAGGCTACTGCGGGTACGGATGCCAAGGCCTACGTGTTTGGCGTGGCTAAGGTGGCTATCGGTGCGGCAGCTGCAGGCGCTATCGTCAGTTACGGTCCAGCGGCTGGTGTGTTGACCGGCGCAACTCCTGGTGCGAAGTACTATCTGCAGGCGGCGGGTGGCATTGGTACCTCGGTACCTGGCGCGGGCAATCGTGTCATTCTGGTTGGGTGGGCGATGAACGCCACCGACTTGTGGGTGCAGCCTATCGATTATGGCAAGAAAGCAGCGTAGTTGATAGTTTGAGTATGGGTGTGGGCGTCTTCGGGCGCCCCACCCTTACCTTTAGGAGTGTGTTGTGGTCGACCGAATCAAACCACTGAAGTTTGAATCTCCAGATTCAGGTGGGACACAGACTGACGATTTTCCAACGTCAGTCGACAAGAATGAAGACTTTGTGGATTGTCGTGGCGTGACGATCCAGCA
>Ga0210003_1000739_pt1 | contig 29702 bp, 16 predicted proteins | sample LantaG_FD_182804 | JGI IMG/M metagenome (GOLD analysis project Ga0210003, IMG submission 182804) | Deep subsurface microbial communities from Baltic Sea to uncover new lineages of life (NeLLi) - Landsort_02402 metaG (SPAdes) (version 2) | ecosystem: Environmental > Aquatic > Marine > Oceanic >... | reverse complement strand
GGGGTAGTAGGGCCTTTAGCCGTTCCTCCAGGGGTTCCTCCAGGTCCTCCACCAACACCAGGGCCTGGGGGGTCCTCACCAGGGGTAGTAGGGCCTCCTGGATGGTCATCTTTAGGGGCTCCAGGAGCAGCACCTCCACCACCACCCCTAGGGGTAGAATCTAAATCATCTGGGCAAGCTTTTATAAGGGTAAAGGTTTTATTGGTACAATCGTTTGATCCACAAACACATCCAGCAGGGCCTTGGGCAGTAGTACCCTGAACATTCCATCCATTATTCACATAAGCAGCGATTTCCTCTCGATGGTTTGACTCTGGGACTCCTAAAGGAACGCAGGTTTGGAAAAGAGTCACTTGCCTAGTACAAATACCATTCACAGCAATTGATGGGCCAATGAAATGGCTAGTAACAGTACATTTACAAGTTGCTCCTCCTCCAGGACCAGGGGGAGCAACATCTGGGGTTGACGGTCTTCGTGGTCCTGGAGGTTGCGGCCTCGGGGCTCCTCCTCCTCCAGTCCCTGGTGTTGGGGGACTATTACAAATAAGCTCACAATCTGCTTGTGATAGAAAGGAATTCGCTGGGGGTGCTTGCGCGGAATCTTGAGTTATGGGTTGACACTCTTTTTTGATTTGATTAACTTCAATACAACGCCAATATGTAGTCTCAAATCTTGGTTGAATGACTCCTGGAGGGGGGTGGACTATACCAGTATCATCATCTATAATAACATCGTCCAACTCTCCATCAGGTCCATTATCATCAGGATCATCAGGGTCATCCCCTCCTCCACCATCAATGGTTCCACCACCATCAAAATCGGAGAAGTTACCAGGACCCATCCCAGGAAGGAAGGTCCCGCAACCGAATGTAGGATCTTCAATAGGCATTATATTAGGGCTTTAAAGTGATTGTTGGATTAGTTCCATTAAGATTCCCATAAAGATACGGTGCATCTGCAATAGGAATTCCTGAAATTGACCACATTACAGTGGGATAAGTACACTTTCCAATTCTTGGGTTTCCAGTATAGCCAAGACCATTTCCTGTAGATATCGGTGAGGTATTTGAATATAAAATATCTCCAACGGGAACCACAAAACCACTAAATCGTTCTCCACCCCTTTCGGATACAGTAACACTATTAGTAGTTGAGTTTTTCTTACCACCTCCAGTAGTGACCACTACTGTATGCGGGGCTGGGAATCTTGCACTTGAAGTACCTGATCTAGAATTAAGATCGTCAGTAACAAAGGCAACATAAACTGTAAACTCATCAAAACCTTTTTCTACCCAGTGACCAAAGTACCCTGCTTGCTGACCTTTACTTGTGTGAGTGCCACCAATCCCCATGGTAGTTTGCGCTAAACTATTAACTAAATCAATATCAACTTTATAATCGGCTAACCATGCTGGTCTTGTGAACTTAATTTTTTTAGAAATATACTGAAATCCTGCCCTAGACTGTGTGCTGGGATAGCTTTCCGTATTTCCGAAGTTTTGTAATCTATCAGGTACGCCCCCACCTGTCGTAGTTCCATCAGGATAAACTACATTCTTTTTACTTCCTGCAACTATGGAGGGGTCAAGATCTCCAGCTAGACTGAAGAAGGTATTAATATAATCATTAGGGTAGAGTCCCTTATCAGAAAGATCTTGTTCCGTACACCATTGAGACAAGTCCCAATCAGGGTAAGAAGGGATAATAATTTGTGCAGCGGCACTACCTATTCCATATTTCCCCTTAACATACTGCTTAATATAAGCATCAGCATTAGTGTCTGTGTTCCCATCATCTGCGAAAACTCCTTGATAGTAATCGTAAAGGGCTCCTTCAGGACCAAAGTTCCAACCGCCAAATACATAACCTGTGGCTAAAGTGTTCGTTGCACTTTGCGTGTCTGATGTTGCTGCTACAGACTCAATATGACCAGTTACAGTATCAAAAACTCGTTTAAGTTCATAGTCTAACTGACCTTTACCAACCGCAGGGTTAGCTAATGAGAGTTGGGGCATAGCAGCACCAATACCAGCCCTCTCGTTGTATGCCAATTCGGCAGTCCTAAACAAGGGCCTAATATCAATGACATCCGTACTAAGAACCACTTGAGAACCATTCTGAACCCACACATAAGCTACGGGGAGGATGGACTGACCAACAAGCTCGTATGCGTTATCCTCTAGTTTCTCAGAGATAAGTGGAGCTATGTTTAAGATATCATCAGGGGCAGGAAAGGAACCTCTAACATCTTGTACGAGATCATTAGCAGAGGTAGAAGTGAACCCCATGTTTATGTTCTTCTGATCTCCAGGGTGTGCAAGAATACCGTGATCATCATTTAAGTTGGTAATATAATCTTTATTAGTTTGTGAGCTTTCTTGGAAGTTTGTTTTAATTCCTGCTCCACGAACAATGCCGAGAGTTGGTTTAGTGATGCCCACCTTACCAGATGGCTTTAGAATATTAACTCCACTAGCATCAACAGGCTTACTGTAAATAAATACTAAATCAATCCTGCTTTCCACCCCTGTAACGGGAGTCGTAACTCCCTGGGAATTAGTGTAGTCAAAATCAGTAGGGTCAAACTGAGGAACTTCAATAGAAATTTCGTCATCTATATCCACAATGGCTAAACGAGAAACACCTCTCCACCTTTTAATGAAATAACTTTCTGTTCTAGGAAACTTAGCCCACCCGTTGTTAGGATTGGTAGTTTCAAAACTAGGCAGAGCGTAAGAAGCTACGGTAGATCCTTGAGACTTGGCCCAAAGTAAAGCTTGTGTAATCACCATTGGGGAGTAAGCTGCGCCTCCACCAGGAATGTTAACATCCTCATCTCCGTAAGCCATTCCAGTTAAGTCTACTCCGTCATTATCAATCGGAGTGTCAGAGTTAATAACAGGCCAAGTAAAGGCTCTTTCTGCAAGACCCGTCATACCCATAGCTTCCTGAGCAATTGAGTTCTTAAAGGTATCTAGTGCCGCTTGAAGAATAGCATTCTTTCCATCGGGAAAGTCCCCAGGGTTGGGAAGCGGAGTAGCCCACGCATCGACATCACCAACCGCAATGCCCATAACCTTACTTAAGTATGCAAGTGGAGTTTTAGTAGAAGCATCATTGATCCTAGCAGTATAACGCCCAGGCTTAACACGAAGCACTCTGTCTCCCCCCGTAGCATACGGACGAAGCTCATCTAAATCAGCCCTCTTCACTCCTAAAAGCTTTTGTGTAGTGTCTTTTCTAACTTGATCTTTTAACCACAAGCAATTTTCTTGCAATTGCTTGAGCGGAATATTATCCACCTCAAAGTAGTAAGGATCGTTAGCTTTAAAAAACCTAATTGGATCCGAGAATCGGTAATTACTATCATTAAATATTTGTTCAGCCATTAGTTGTCCCTCGATAGATCAAAGATTGCAGCGGATTTAAATCCTACTGCTCCAGATGTGTCTCCAATATAAGCTTCAGAACCTCTATTAGCTGGAGCGTCACTTCTAGACCTGTAAATAGTTACTTTTCTAGGTCTACCCGACATCCCAATACTTGCATTTTTAGCATTAGCAAAAGTGCCTCCTGCCGACTCATCAAGCATACATTGTGTTGGATTCTCCTCTAGCATTTCATTACAGTAATAAAATCCAGATGTCCAAAGCTCGTCAGGAACCCCATCCCCATCAGAGTCGTAACTAAGCTTAAGAAGATCAGGATAAGTTCCACTAGTAACATTATTTCCTAACGCATCAAGTAGTAGTAAGGAAGATAGGGGGCCAGAGCAATTATATCCTTGAGCAAAAGTTTGATATGCTGGTCCGATAACTCCACTAAAGGTTTCTCCAGCGAAGGCTGGATTGGGGAAAGTTCCTTTTAGGTAGCCACTCAAATCAGTTTGGAGAACCCTTGCACTTGATTTTGGAGTCCAGTAAATACGGAAAACTCCTTGGTTATTGCTACTGTGTGGTCCTGATCCGTATTTATAAGTGGTACTACCACTTACATTAATTCCTGCTCCTGCCAAGGAAATTGAAGTTTCATCATTAACTATTCCAGAGATGGGATAGAAAGCATCAAAGGGGCTATTAACACTAACACCAGAGGGAACAGTCCATACAGAACTACCTGCTCCGAATGCATCCAACACGCTTAGGGATCCTGTATCGGGCGTATTCACTGGGGCTCCAAACGCAGGAGCATCGTAATCATTCCCAGCGTTAACTCCATCAACAGAGGATGCATAAATTGAGCTAGGTCCATGGTACTGAGTACTTCCAGGCCACATACCACTAACAGAAAGGAAAGAGGCATTCAGTCTAGAGCTATCAGCAATATTCCAAATCATAAGCTTACTGCAAGAATCACCACTGGTGGTGTAATAAAGACCATCCATTGGACTAGTGTTCGTTCCTATAGGAAAATGAACATTCTTAGCATTAACTACGCTATCTTGTGTAGCTCGTAAGCACATCCCTCCCTGAGTAATCTTAGCAATATTTGCGTCAATCAAGAGAGTATTAATAATATTTTGAGTAGCAAAGAAACGATTAATGTAGTTTGTTTCTGCAAAAACAGGGGGGTCAGGAACAGTAAAACCACCAGTAACTAAATCATCAAGATTGTTTTGGGCGATTGCAGTCGGATCTTGAGGGTTGGGATAGAATTGAAGAGATCCAGAACCAGTATAAGCACTAGTATTAAAAGTGTTAATGGGGTAATCAAAACCTACAGAAAGTGCTGTTCGACCTGTCCCAGTCCTAGCCCAGTTTGCAGGGAAGGCACCAAGATCAGCCATGTTGATTGTGGAGTTCTTGTTGGCTACCAAGCAAGATCTAGTAGCATGGAGTTCTACGGAAGTATGGTTTCCTTGAGAACTTAAATCAAATCCACTCACTTCTAAACCAAAGGAATCTCTAGTTCTTGCTGGTTCTATGTTAAGTGTAGAGTTATTCTCTACCAAAACATCCACACCAAACTGACCAATAGCCGTAGGACCATGTAGGTTAATTTCCGAAGCTTGATCAGCATAGATTCCTGCCATCTTTGCCTGATAAGTAATTCCTGTTGGACCCCAAACAAAAGTACACCCAGTCTTAGATCCATAACAGCTTACTTTAGAATTAGCAGTAGCCTTAATTCCTCTTCCAAAAGAAGGAACATTAGCTATGTTTTCACTAGTTCCATTTACATCAACATAAGCATGAAGCAAATCTAAAGTAGAATTATCATTAACCGATATTGCGGGGAGAGTGCTATTATTTGCTCCACCCCACTTAATAACACCATGAGAAACTTTGAATTGTGAGTTTCCATAAATATTAGGGATGTTATTTTTTCTTCTAAAGCCGAAGGAGCTATTCTTCATCAGATCAATGTGCTGACCATTAGCAGACATATCTAATTGTTTACGATCAGCTTGTCCCGCAGAACCTGGGGCAGCAGGAGAATCGAAGATAAACGCTGAGTTTCTACATCGAATAGCCTCATTACTATGATGATCAATACTTAAGTTTTGGAAAGTTACTTTAGATCCATCGGCTTCAATCCCTTTAGAATTTCCATACACATCAAGGAGACCCTTAATATCCATTTGGGAATTATTTAGAAGGAATCCGTAGCCTGTGTTTAGTTCCGAACCGATAATACTACCACCCAAGGATTGTGTAGCTATCGCTCTTTGAACTCCCCCTACTAGTTTAGAATTATCAAGAACAAACCCTGCGTAGTTTCTGGAAGCAATAATAGCACAATCAACTCCAGAACCTCCAGTGTCCCCAGGGTAGGTGGTTCCAAGAGGAGTCGGAAGGGAACTTACTAAGACTTCACTATTAATTGCGTGGAATCCATATCCAGTCGAAGCTTGTCTTGTAGTTGTAGTGAGTAACTTATAGTTTCTATAAGCAGCAGCGGATCTCGAAAGAGTAACTCTTGAGTTGTTGAACTTAAATCCTGCTTCTCTGCACCTTATTGACGCACAGTTCTCAATAAGAACATCAGAATTAGTTACTTGAATACCTACATCTCTTCCACCTGTAGCAGTAGATTCACCATCAACAAAGAAGTTTCTAATATAAATAGGACCATCACAGTTCTTAACACTAATCTTAGAGCAGTGGTTAAAGTAAGTATTGCCACCTACAGATAATCTTTCAGGATCTGATAACCCTGCTCGATTTATATCTGCCGCTGTAGCTTGATTAACTGCACTCATATCCATAGTTGCCCTAGTTAGATCGTTTGAATTAATTATGTTCTCATATGGAGTAAAGGAGAATTGTTGGGCAACTCCTGTAAGTGGTGCAGCAGATTTAATTGACACTGTTAGAGGTGCCTTCCTCAAATTGTGCCTTGGATAAAAGAAGGAATTTCCTTGGTTAGCCACTCTAATATCGACACCACCCGACAAAACCGTAGCTCCAAGATGAACGCAACAAGTCTCCAAATAAGTACTGCTTAAATCCAAAGAGCTTACAGTAGTCATAAGCGCATGAGACGCATTATATGTTGGTAAACCTACTGTGTCTTCACAATCCCCAGATGCATTATAAACTCTACCGAAGTTTCTATTAATGATCTCAATAGAACCTCTCTCCTCCATTCGGAAATTATGTAGTTCTAGAAGTCCAAGATCTCCAAAGTTTCCAACTTCAACTAAGACGGGGAAGCGAACCACTTTAGGAATAGCAGCAATGCAGGAACTTAAATCTGTAAAGACATTGTTGTTAGCGGCTAAGATAGCAGTAGGAGCATCAGCAGAAACGGTTAAAGCTAATCCAGGAACTCCAGCCGAGGTAGTAAACCCTTGCTGCTCCCAAAGCTCATAGGTACGCTCCTCTAGATCATACAGAGGCAGGTTGTCCTGCTCCCAGTTGTAGAAGGAGCTAGTATCGTACTTGGACACATAAGGAGTCCAAGAGTTGTACAGCATAACGCTACCGCTGCTGGTATAAATATCGTTTGGGTTAAAAGGCATTAGAAGTTAAGTGTCCATCTGAAAATTAAAGAAAAATCATTAGTCTTTCGTATATTACTAAAGGTTCTATAGGCTACTAAGAGAGGTTGGTCTGCGGTGTTGCCTGTTGGGTTCTTCATCAAAAGCCCCACCTCGTTAATATTCATATCAGTACTGTTTCTGCTAATACTATTACAAGCTTCTTCGTCCACCACTAGGGTATACCTAACAGAAGCATCTGAAATCTTTGTAATTTTATTAGCAGGAATGAGGGCAGCAGCATTAGAGGTTAGCGTACCATTAGTCATCTGGTCTTTGACATCTATAAAGAGGTTACTTCCCCCTCCGTATTCAGCTAGTGTAGCTGCGCCAGATAATTGATAAATAGCACTAGTCTCTCCACCTGTAGGAGGGCCAGAGACTCCTATTTGGAACCTGTCAATCTGATAATCAAGGACAGAATTAGATCCTGACCCAGTAAACATATAAGTGAGTCCTACACCCATGCCCGAAACGATGATGTTGTGATCATCGAATACAACTTCCTCTTGACCATCAGTAAATTTCTTAATGATGGTCAAGTGACCGTTAATCCCTAACTCTTCTGTAAAATTTTTCATAGGAAGTGTAATCTCCACTTAATAGTTAGGTCTGTATAATTCAGCGATCCTGCATTAGTACCGCTATCTTCTATAAAGCCTAAGTTCTTTGTTAGATGTTTCGTAGAAAACAGTTTATATTTCCTAGGATTATTTAGGGGTCCAAACGAATAAGGGGGAGTATTTCCTGCCTTAAGTGTTTTATCCATATCAATTGTCCATAGCCCCATATTATATATACCTCCATACAGGTTAGAGTATCCTACATCTCCTGAGCCTATTAACATTGAATATTCAACCGTTCCTGAATTAGTAGCATCTACTCCTCCTGATACATGAAGTCCTCCTGTACCATTCTGTTCTGCTATAGTTGGAGAAGCTCCTGCTACAGGTTGGTAGGGGGTAGCAGAAAGGTTATAACTAATAGGATGTTGTTCCATTTGAGGACCTGAAATCAAAAGAGCAGAACCCGCAACATTGGTATATACCACATCAGAGTCAGACAGATATAAATAAAGCCTTATATCATCTCCATCTTCCCATTGATTGGGGGAAGCAACATCACCTATCCCGCTAACTGAATGTACCATCCTCCACCAACCGTTCCCAGCATCCTCAATTTTTTGTCCCACAAAGTTTGCAGTATTCGCAGGTATAGAAACAAAAACAGGAGTACCATTAGCGGGATAACCGTGAACTGTACCACTAAAATCATACCATGCGGTGGTAGAGTGTGTTTTAGTGACATTATACACATTGATACCGAAACGAGTAACTCCTTGCGGTTCCCCAGTGGGCTGTTTAACATACACAGAAAATGTAATATTATGCGTAGAACTTAATGAAAATATCTTTGGAGTAGACATAATAGGCCAATAATCCAACGCAGCTAAATCATCCGTAGCACTAAGTTGTATGGATGAAGCACCACCAAACGGGTTAGTTTCTGGAACCGAGGAAGCAGAACCAAATCTAGTAGCAAGTTGGTAAAAATTCCCCGCTAGGTCAGTATTGATAGTAATGCCTGGGTCATCAGATATATTATTAGTGTACTGCCAATGATTAGGATTAGATACCACGCCCACTTTGTTCTTAGCATCGTAAACCTTTCCAACAAACCCAGAAACATCCATAGAGCTTGCTTCATTTACTATGCTGTTGTAGGTTCCTGAGATAAAGTTGGGATCAGTTCCATTAGCAACATGCAAGTAAGCAGCAGAGTTATCTAAAGAACTCACAAGAGCCCAATTAGATCCTCCTGTACTAGAACCTTCTGGGTAACATCCAAGATAGTAGGCTTGAGGACCTAAAGAACCCATTCCACTAAAGCTATAAATGGTAGGTGGATATACAGCTGTCCTCCAATCTAAAAATTGCTGTCCTTTTTTTACATTAAAAGAAGAATATACACCAGCAGCATCGTTTGGATATAAATTAAGGAAGTTTGGAAGCTGACTACCTTGTTCTCTATAAGGAATAACATTTAAGTTTTGTCCCATATTAAATCCGCTAAGAGGAGAGGAGGTATCAAATAAAGCAGTATTCCCGTCCTCTACTCTAGTACTCTCAGGATTAGGAGGACTTGAGAGGTAGTTAGTGGGAACATAGGAGGAGGTTAGTAAATTATCTTCTGCGTAGGTTGGGACACCTCCTGATACTTCCCTATATTTTGTAGGACTAAGTTTAGTTCCAGTGGGCCACTGTTCTAATTGAGGGGCATAGAACCACAGTCGTTTTAAGGACACACCAGTAGGGTCAACCAGCCCATGATGACCCATCATGATAAAAGGCACAATACCATCACCCTCAACTGTATCTCCGTTAGCTCCTCCACTACCTAAACCGTAAATAATTAAAGTTATTCTATACCAATCATTTCCTACTGCTTCAATTAAGTAACTATTATAACCGTAACTAGTAGATTTAAATGTAGGAACAGTACCTCCACCACGAAACTCAAAAACAACAGAGTTTCCTTCGGGATCGGGGTTGTACCAATCCTGAAGTGCCAGGGAAAAGGCTGAGGTAGCATTAGACGAGGGCTTCTTAATATAAGTACTGTATATATTATCATACCCTTTTTTAAAAGTTCTAGATTGATTAACAGGATAACCTGCGGCTGCTATTGCACTAGCTTCCTTTAAACTGATATGGGGCCAGTTTCCCCCAGTAATCACGGGGGCACTCAATTCAACTGAGGAAACTCCCCCAAAAGGGTTAGTCTCAAGAATAGAGGAGAAAGAAGCCACATAACCCGTACTATTAGCAGACCAATATTCACCAGCAGTATAACTCCCTGGCGAGATTCCTGGACTATCCCAAGGGTCTACTGTATAAGAAAGTATGTTAGGATTGGGTATAGGATCATTTAATACTCTAACTGTTCCATTATCTGTTACGGCTCCTGGGCTGTGATCTCGATTTAGTACACTACCTGAAAGGTCCCAATTATTAGCTTCATATCCTTGATTATTAAATTGTCTGGATGTGGGCCATCTACCTAACTCAAGTTGGTGTCCATATGTATATATACCACCTGAAGTTTCTCCAGTAGGACTAGCCTCCCATCCAGCAGGAGATATAGTAATATTAATCCCACTCAACCCTGAAACAGGGGCTAAAACAGAGGTCCAAACCTTATACCACCCATTTCCTGCTTCCTCTATACCTGATCCCTCATCCCAGTAATCAATACTATAGCCTCCAGTAGCTGCTCCTCTATTATCTGTATAAAATCCAATGCCAACACCAGAGAGGGTAGTAAAGTCTGGGCTGGCGAAATACGGATCTGTACTTGATCTCGATTTTGCAAAACCACCAAGATTATCAAAATTCTCCCCAACTAATTGCATTTTAATATGGGGTCTGTTTCTAGGTGCGGTACTAGTATAGGGGTAGGGATGATACGGCTCATCGAGGACTGGGGATTTTATGTATACTGAGTAACAAAACCAATTATCTTGCCCCCCACTTGTTGACCAGGAGGGGAAGGCTCCCAAAGGACTCCCAAAACCAAAAGCAAATCCTCCGTTTCCAGAAGTACTTATATCAGTTACAGATAGCGCATGGGCTACAGAAGACGGAACATTTTCATATTGAGTAGGGGGTAATATTTCAGGAGCCGAACATACTTCAGTGTAGGTTGTATTCCAATAAATTTGTCCGTTAGGATCATCTCCCTGAGCAGAGGGAGTACTATAGTAAAGCAAATTCCTTCTACTATTCAAAGCGTGAGCATTGTACTGATAAGCAGATGCGTCCTTACCAAACGAGATAGCTTGAATGGTATAGTTAGAAGCATCTAGAATAGAAGAGGTAGCATGATCTGCAATACCAGATAGGGAAGGAGAGACTGTCATAATGTCAGCCAACAATTCTCCTGCCCCATTCACAAGAAGGTTACTTTCCTTGTGGAGTAGCTTGTCTCCGTCCCAAATTTCTACTTCGCCTCTCATTAGTTATCTAGCTCCACATTTGTAAAGTTATTGTAGTCAGCTTGAGTGTTGCCAGCATTACCAGCACCCCAAGTTGGGCTTAGTCTATAGTTCAATCTACTACCCCCGCTTACTTCCATAGTACCTGATGTAATCATTGCATCTCTGGAAGCTAGGGAGGTAGCATACATTCCTGTACCTAGTCCTGCCAATCCATTATAGAACTTTAAAACATCTCTAAGTTGATCTTTCTCTAAGTAAAGTTTATCTTCTGTTACAAAAGGTCTAAGTGGGATGCCACTAGTAGCTACTCCATGCCCAGTTGCAATGCCCGTATTCTCTCTCTGGGTAACATCTTGAAGCTCGATGGAATCAATTAGGAGGTACTTGTCTGGATTAGTGTTAGGGATAAAGAAGACTTCTACAATGTAATTCGTGTCATCCCTGTTCACTTGTTCTGTAACTTCGTAAACATCATTATCCATAGGAACAATATCAAGATACTCAGAGTTGTTATGCTTAGTAAAGTTTCTAGTATCGAACTCTATTTCAAAGTTTCTAAAATACTCCTCCTTAAGATTCTTAAGAGTATTATTATTTATAACTTCATTTGAATCCGAAGTATTACCTAAGCAGAATTCCTCATCAATAAGTGCGGGTTGATAAATTGGGAAATCGTATATGTGAGCTAGAGAATTCTTAACTGCTGGAATGGATAGTCTGCTTTCTTTTATAACTTCCCACTTTCCGTTTGGAGTCCAAGACCATAGATATCCATTAGGTGTTACAGGATCAGGTATATCACCTACTACTGCTTCGTAAGGAGTAGGTCCAGTTTTAGCTTCGCCTCCTGTACCAATAGGCCATTGCTCTACTTGAGGACCATAAAGAAGTAGCCGCTCTGAATAGTTTGGATAACCAGGACTATCAGTACTGCTAGTCATATAAATTCTATTATCAAACTGATCTCCATCTAAGGTTCTATCAGCATGATAATACCCCAACCCGCTCACGATCAGGGAACACCTATACCAATTATTTCCTACATCTTCAACAGAACTCCTGTACCCAATCCCAAGCGGCACATCCCTGGGTACAAGAACCGCACTTGTAGAATCGGTATATGTACCCTGATAATCAAAGTATACATTATTTACACCATACTCTGGGTCTCCTCTATCATTAATCATTAGGAAAAAACTCGATGGGGAGTACCCTGAAGTAGGTCGTTTAACATACATACTCCATATTGAATTATATCCAGTCCTAAAATTTCTAGGTCTAGTAGTAAAACCAGCACCTTCAATGACAGATTCGGGGTTGAATATTAAAAATGTGTACGGGCCTGGGGAGGTATTCATACCACTTAATTCCATGCTAGATACACCACCGAATGGGTTAGTCTCCAAAATACTAGAAAAAGAATTTGCATTCTGTGATCCCCAATAATTCCCGTTCCCGTCCCCAGCAGGAAAATCTAAACCAGGAGAACTTCCAGGATCATCAGTATAAGAAAGTAAGTTTCTGTTTCCTAAGTACTTAGGTTTAGTATGAATCCATACGCCTAACTTACCTCCTCCCAATATAGGAGAGTTTTCTTCAGCAACCAAAGACTTTACATTAAGTTTAAACTTGTGATCTTTAATAAAGTGGTTAGGTCTATCTCCATAGGAAGACAAATCAAAGCGAAGTCTGGGCAATCCACCAAGAGACTTACACTTAATAACGCTGTTGTTGATAAGAGCATTCTCCATTCCAGGGGTAGCCTTGGAAGAATCTAATTTAAACACACTAAACTGATTAGCGTTAGGTGCCCCCGAAGTTTGAACAAACTCAATACCACTTAAAATATTAGGGTTTCTAAACTCTGCATTAAATTCTTGGTAATTAGAATATTGTGCAGTGTTTACATCAAAAGGAGATACATAATTACCAACAAGCGGAAGCACGGACTCGGCTGGGCCATAAGCAATGTAAGTTCCTGAAGCAATACCATCTCCATAAGACGCTACCGCACAGGTACTGAATACACCTGACCCATCATTATAAGCGATAGGAACCACATTAGCAACGCTAGAAGCGATATAGTTTCCTTCTAAGGTAGTTGCAGCATAACCAGTTAGATCAAAATCACAGTTGTAAAGACCCTTACCAAACACTTGAGCAAAGATATTACCTCCAGTCTTAGCAATCTCATTTAATCCCAAAGAATGTTTATTAAAGTACTTACAGTAGTCTCTATGCGCTTTCTGCAATCCAGTACCGAAGCTGAAGTTCTCGTAGTCAGCAAAAGAGTTTAGAACAAAGCCACTAGCGATAGCTTCATTAGCAAAGCTTTGTCTATTGTTCTTCCAATAAGCGTCTGCATCGTAAGGAGAGGTATTTAGATTAATCTGCTCATTAGCGTAATCGTATGCCTTAGCTTCAAAAAGCTGATGCATAGTATTATATAATTCAGGAACTTGACCTCTATCCACATACCTAGCTGTGGCTGATTCCTCTTCTGGCATCTTGTTATTTGATCCGAGGGGAGTTAATCCTCTATAGGGATAAGTTGCGCTAGTATAAACTCCAGAGAATTGACGGGAAGAATCAAGCTTCTCACACTCATGCCAAACGCCTGATGGATTAATAGGATCAACTACGGGATAGAACGCTGCTGCTGAAGCCACATACCCTAAGGTAAGTTCTCCTAAAGAAGAAGGCATAGAGTTTTCTTGAGCAGAAGCGTCCCAATTCACAGGACCATTAAACCCAGTCCTATCGTAGTATCCCTCTTTGGGAAGAGTATACTTAAAGTTACGCCTTCTTAATGCTCGTCTAGGAGCAAAGGTAGCAGTAGTAGTTGATTCAAGGGCATCCGTAATTCTATCTACAGCGTCTCGTTTGAAAGTATTCAGTCCCCCTCTTCCATCAGAGTTGCCTGGAGCTACTAACCCCATAGCTGCTCCACTAATCTCAAAGTTTCCTAGAACAGAGGCTGAAGTATAGGAAGCTCTATTATCATCCTTATCAAAGCCTAAGTATTCCCAATTAGCACTTGATGTAGAAAAATCATCTTCTGCACTAGCAGTTAGATTTACTCTAGTAATAGCATGAGCAGGAGAAAATTCTTTTGCTACTCTAGCTGCTTCATACAAAGCATACTTTCCATCACCTTCTAATGTAGTTTTAGAAAAATCGAAATCAGTATCTTTAAAGTTGATGAATAGGTGTGAGGATTTTCCATTCCACAGAGGGAGCAGGTTCTTTTCGTAGTCCGAAATACTAAGCATCACATCGTTAAAGTTCGATGGAATCTGAACTGAACTAAAGAACATCAGCATCTCATTTAAAGCACCAAGATCTGATTCATCCGTTACCGCACTACTAAGAATATAATTACCAACCTCATCAGCAAAGGAATCCTTTACCATAAAGCATTTCAACCTCTCTACTAAGAAATTAACCATATCAGCAGTAATAGAAGAGTCTCTATAGTATTTTACTTCCTCAAACGGAGGCATCCCAAAATTCTGTTTACCTCTATAACTAAACAAGAAATTAAGATCTCCTTCAGGCTTAAGGTATAGCGGTCTTTCTCCAGTAGTTAGGTGTTCTTCCCCCGCCATGTATACACCAGAACCTAACGCACCGAACCCTGTCGCAGCATCAAAAGCTTTACTCTCTCCAAACAGTTTCGCATCCTGTTTGTATGCTTGATATCCATTACTGTCTATAGAGTGCATATGGAACGGCTTCATTCCTGGCTCATTAATAATGGTATATCGTTTTGTAGTGCATCCATTAATATCGAGTTCCGCAAACTGGGGTACAGGGAATTTATTTCCATGGAATAAGAAATTATCAGGAAACGCTTTGTACATATCTAGAAGAATACTATCCGTAACCATCTTGATATTGTCTTCTAGACTACTAGTACTGTACGAAAATACTCCCGCTTGATTAGCCAGCCCAGGGGTCCAAGTATTTAGATCTCTAAATAAGGGGGATTCCGTCCCTAGGGCATACCAAATCAACTGAGGTAGGTAGGACTCCCATAACTCTTGGACTCTACCAGAAACATCGAATACGGAATCAACTATTAATGTATTGATGGCTACTTGAATAGATTCTAAAGTTCCTGATTTCTTATAAAGATCAAGGGCTAACCGTAATTGGTGTCTCCACTTCGAAGCAGAGCTACCACGAAGTTTAAATCCAATAAGGTCTGCTATGTATTGAAGATGTTCACCCTTAACATTATCAATATCATAAATTAAACCAATATTTTCAACTTGGTCATTGAGGTCAGCAAACTCATACCCCATAATATTAGTAAATTTTCTATGAGGTCCATTAGATACTCTATTATCTAATTTCATAGAGGCATCAATATAATTATCGAATGCTGATTTAACAGTATAGTCTTGCTCGTCAATATAGAGGGGGGAGTAAACTACCTCCATTAAGGTTTTGAGAGCATCAAGCCTTTGTGTTCCGCTAGTATATGTCGGTAGAACCCCCGCACTAGATTCTGTAATTCCGTCTGCTATACCCGAAGCGAAACCGTCAGGTATATATGAACCGAACGAACAAGTCTCATTGTTTCTCCATAAGTACTCAGTTAATCCTTTAATTCCATCAATAGTCTCTAGGGTAGTCCCCATGTATAGAGAATTTAAAGAATTGAGGACATAGCTAGATGGGGAATAATCTAACCCTCCATCAGCAGAAGTATTCAAAAAATACATCCAACCCAAAGTATCCACTAAATAGTTATGGACGCTACTAGTATTCGAATCCCCTGTTAACGCCGATAGCGTTGTTATATTAGCTTGAAGCGGATCCACCTGAGTAGTGGACGCAGGTATAATCATTGGGAGTAGTGTCCCAGACAGGTAGGTAAAAAACTCCCCACTTGTATCATAATCTGCTAAACTAGTACCCAGGGGAAGCATGATCTTACTTTCAAATAAGAAGGGATTAATATTAGTTAATTTATTTTGCTTTACAAAATACTGGGCTATTCCATCAATACTATCTAAAGCACTTGTTTGGCTGTTAGCCACTCCTGACAGGGATATAACATTAGAGATGTTGGCAGCTACATTTATATGAGCGTTGATTACTTGAGAGAGGGGGTTTACTTCAGTGCCACTTAAATATAAATCCTCCATCTTATACACCTCGGGGGTGATAAGCTCCACTAGATCTACAAAGTTTGTCTTGTAGTATTTTCTAGGATTTGGTGTATATTTGCTATCTCCCATTAGTCTATTAAGGATACATTAATTGTTAAATTATTCAACTGAATAATCTCATTGAAATCAATCGTAAGGCTCCCTTCTATATTATCTACTGTAGAAATTCTAACCTCATCCACTTCAAAGATTTGTCTGTTCAGTTCAGATACAATGAAATCCTGTCCAAAATCACGATTATCCACATTCATGTAGCTCATGATTTTATCTCTAACTTTCGCTTTGATCTGGTCCTGGTTCTTCTCATCTTCTCTATCAATTCGAATTGTTGTAACTAGGTCTAGTGTTCTAATAAGACCATCCACAATAACCACATCGTCTGTTGCCATCCTCTTTTTACTTATAGCAGTTAGTAATTGAGTTTTGAAGTTTGTAGTAGCTCGTTGTAGTTGCATGTCTGAAGCTTTCTCTAATACATAAATGTCAATTACATTAGCGGAGGAGTATGCTTGGCGTGTAGCAGCAGTAGCCTTTCCAATCGTACCAAAAGTGCTAATAAAGGTATTAGCAAATACTGAGTAATCTTCTAAGGTTACTAAGCGATCCTGTCTTCTAAAGGTTAGTGGGGCGTAGCGTTTAGCATGTTCTAAAGTTTCAGCGTCTGCACCTCCTGTAGCTTTTGAGGTATTTGTTATAGCTAATGAATTGGCAAGTGTATTGATTGTACCAGGAATAGTATTATTAATGATGTCCTTCCCAATATTCCCACGGGTTCCCCCACCCACTCTATAGAAAACTTCGTAGTTAGAGGTATCGTCTGGGGAAACGCCAACACTGCCGTCTCCAAAGACTACTGTAGCTGTATAATTATCATCGTAAAGCACTTCAAAAATCTTATCTGATGCTCCTGAGGCGAAGAATACATTAGGCACTTCAACAAAGGCTCCATTCTTGGTAGGGTCGGGGCCAGTAGTATATACCTGAATGCTACCCTCTACAATAGATCCTTGTGTAAGCTTAATAGTCTTAACAGCTTCGGTAGCTGCGAAACTTCCTGAATCCTTTACAAGCGTTCCCTCTTGTATAACTACATTTTCAAATATTGTTACTGGTGTTCCTTGGCCTTCAACAGGATAAAGTATGATGTTACCTCCAGTGTTGATTGTATCAACAACTCCATTAACAACTTTGTATAGTGTATAAGTTAGAACTCCTCCATCTTCAGGGGAGGTAGTTTCTATAGTTCTATCGGCTGCTGCGATAGTGATATTTCCAGTTACCTCTACAGGAGAAGTAATTTTGACATCAGCGGCAGAAGAAAGGGGTCCTTTCATTTGAACCCCAACTAATTCTAAAAGCTTTTTAACACTAGCTCGTTGTGTTGCGGTAGCTAAGAAGTTCTCGTTAGCAAGCATATCAGCTTTCATGGACATAACAGATCCCATATAAGCCACAAGCTCTAAGAACATCATTCCTAAATCAGATTCTACAAAGCCAGTATAGTCTCTTGGATAGACTGCCTTAGCATAGTCAATCAAGGAATTGCGAAGAGTGATAAAATCAGTAGCAGCAAAGTTAATAAGTGAAGGTCTCTTACTAACAGGGATATTTGCTAACTTCATAAAGTCTGATGCTATGGTTCCTGAAAAGTTCATGATATGTTTACCTCAACATCAAATATTTCTAAATCATCGGTATTCAAGCCTAAAGACAAAATCACTTTAAGGGAATTTCCTCCTGCTGGTCCTGTTGGTCCAAAAGGGAATACAGATACTTTTACAATTTTGGCTCCAACAATATAATTCTCAAAGGAATATTGGATCTCTTTTTTAATTGATTCAAAGATGGATTGGCTTAGAGGTTGGAAAAGATATTTTCTTAGATTGCATCCAAAGTTAGGAAGCATAACTCTTTCCCCTCGCTCTGTTAATAAAAGCTGCTTAACAGAATTTCTTATCGTATGAATCCCTGATCTCCTAGAAAAGTATCCTCCTGCTGGAGTAGATCCTAAGGGGAAGGATAATCCATAAACCTCATGCCTTTGAGAGGTTGGTCCCTCTTTAGTATACTTTGGAGATATTCTTCCAAAAACCGAAACTGTTTGATTAGCAGCCATTAAATCTTAATATTCTTGAAGAAGCCCTGTTGGGCTTTATAGTTCTTTGAAACTTCAGAGTTATCTAGGGCTCTAGCGTAAAATTTCAAACTTCCTAGGTGTCCACGAAGACCACTGGTTATTCCTCCACGATCTCCCCCTAGGAAGTTTCCATGTTGATACATACCATCCGTATACCCACCACCAACTATCCAGGGGGTGTAATGGGTATTTAGTAGCGGTCCTTGTTTGATTACTGTAGGTCCGTCCACCGTAGTTGAGGAGTACTGGAAGCTATTATCTTTCTTAAAGGATGGTAAGCTCGGTGGGATCCCTATATCTACACCGAATACGGCTGATATAGCTGAGGTGGCGACTAATGACCCATCAGCAAACAGCTTAATAGTATCCGTCCTCGGGTCACAGGCTATATCAATAAGGACAAATTGCGAAGACACATTGCCAAAATCCGTAGCCGAAAGATCCACTTTCATTTTGTAGAAGGTTTCATAATCCTGACAGTCATCGTTATTGATCCAAGAAGCAGAGGAGGAGTCTCTAGCCTGAGTTGGAGCTATGAAGAAACTCAATGAGGATGCTGGATCGTTATCATAATTATTATTACTGTATCCTGCGGAAGCTTGGGTGATTCTTCTATCTCTAGTAAATCCACAAACCATTCCTCGGACAAAGCTCTCCCCTCTTTTGTTTTCCAAGTAATCCAGATCTCGTTCAGCCCCAGTATGATCCACAGCTAATACTCCTGAGGCAGAACCAACATTCTCATTAGCCAGAATAACTTTAGTTAGTGAGGATGCTGTAGAACTAAGCCATCCAACGCCCCCATCCATAATGTTAGGGACATGAGCCCAGCATTCTATAGTAAATCCACTTGGCGAATAAGTTAGGTCCTGGAACTCTTTGGTGTCGGGTAGCTTCCCGTATGATCCTAAACCTGAGGCTCCAGCAGGGTCTGTGGATTTGTTTTTAACAATACCTCCAAAGTATGGGATACCCAGACCTGATACGAATAGTGTTCTTTTAGATGCTCCTACCAACTGAGCATTATTATATCTATTTTCAGTAGCGCAGTTCGTTACAGGGTAATTTATTGAAGATGGTAATTCCAAGGTAGTCTCAAGGAAATTATATATTGCAAACAAGTCTTTGTTTACAATTTGGTCAGTTAGGGACAATACAGTTCCTGCGTTTGTGGATGACGGAGAATAAAGTATTGCTCCCCTTCCTACTGTGGGAACATTTATATGATCAATAGCGATAGATCTAGGTTTTTGACTCGTTTTTACAAACTTAACATCAATGGGTAGCACTATACCTACAACATCTGCTTGCTTGAAAATCAAAGCATTCTGTCTTTCTAGGTCTACAGATAAGTTATAATCAGCTAAGTAGGAGAAATCGTTAATGGGTACTTCTCCTGGGGGGAATAGTGGTCCCATAGCATCTCCGTAGATTTGAGGTGCTTTTACTGCAACCTCAATTTGTTTCTTTCTTCTATTTATCTTATTATTATGATTAGCAACTTCAGAGATAATCAATTGTCTTTGATTCTGTACTACTGATAGAGCTTCCCCACTGTCAATAAACCCTTGTAAATCAGCAGACAAATCAAAGGTTATTTTGTTTCTTTGCTGTTTCAACACTGCAAGGAAGTGGTCCTCGTTATAGTATTCCTGAAGTCCAATACTATCATCAATCCTATCAGGATCAAAGATGTTGTCTCTAAACTGGTTTAGCGATTTGATAGAAACCGCTTGGCCCTTACCTCCCAGGTTGGGATCGTAATCATATTTCCACTGATCCCCGACAGGGACTATTCCCGAAATAGCTAGAAACACAGGATCCAAACCGCCCGTCTGAGAATCGTAATAGAGTCCGTCTGTAGTTAATACATATTGGCCGTCAGAAGACTCAGGAGGTCCGTAAGTAAGTCTGAATACTTCTTGCTCTTCTTGTCCAACTTCAGGATCTTCGGGGGCACATCTTTTGTAGTTCGTTTGACTAAGGAATGGATCAAGCTCGGCAGAGTCTAAAAAGCATGGTTCTAGAGAAGGGTCGGCTGCTCTTTCCCGAAGGATAGTATTAATCAGGTCCAAGGAATCATTGCAACGGGAAGTAAACGCAGTAGTCTTTTGTAACCCAGCCTTGTCTCCAGCGTAGAGGGAGTCAAGCAGTTCTGCCTGTTCCTCTGGTGGCAGTGTAGCTCTCTGATCGCCAGAACCACCCGCTCTGAAGTCATGGACAGTCTTCCACTTTTCTATACAATCTTTGGCACCACCAATTATATCTTGTAAAGCCTCATAGTTTTGATATAGACCCGCACCTACATCGACTGCATAATCAATAGCACCTAAGAGCCCTGCTAAATTATCACCCTCTTGACTCTCATCATTATCTATCCCCATCCAAGAGGTGTCAGAATACCACTCCCAAAGTCCTCCCTCAGTAAGAACTTCATAGACTCCTGTATTCATACCCAGCTTCTTAAAAAATCCTTTAGTTACTTCCTCAGCTTTTGATTTACCGCCAAAGATCTTAGACTGTATATCGCTAAGTAATCCTGAGGGTAATAAGCTCAAGGCTTGTTTACCCAGATTTAACATACAGCTAGGCAGACCATAAGACATACCTATAGCCTCAAGGGTTCCAGTGCCAGTTTCGCCTTTAACTTTTAAAAATGTTTCGTGATCAAATGATGTCATAATCGCCTCTTAGTATGTAGTGATACCACTATTATCGTATGCGCTTTCTGTATTGCCAATATTTGGTTCAGCAAAGTTGGAGCCACCCTCGTTTAGCCTAATATCGGGGCTTCCGTCTGAGTACACAGTTCCTCCGCTCCTCAAGCTTAGGTCCCCCCCTGCATCAATATTAATTGCACCACCAGCTTTCATATCAATATTCCCTGTTGCATTAATTCCAATGTTATTAGCTTGAATATCTACTTTACCATTTGTCTTAATACGAATCGCTCCGTCTGCTCCATTCGTTTGGATTTCAATAACCTGATTGTTTCCGTTTACATTTAAGCATTCAATAAATATTCTACCTTCCTTAGCTTGAGTGAATACATTCACATCTCTCAACTTGCTCTGAATATTTACATTTCCTGATTTAGCTTTCTCATCCTCAGCAGCATTGATACCTGTTGAGTTATTAAGAAGCTGAAGCTCTCTACCATCTCTAACCAAGATATCAGTCTGAGACTCTAAATTGATATATTTTTGAGGACCAACACTCTGTACTTCAATAGATCTAGCGGGAAGAGTACCCTTTTGAGGATTATCACTAATCTTTATAGTACTTCCATTGCCTGAGTCTAGAATAATAGCGTCAATAGCTGGACTATCGCTTAGGGTGATTTTCTTATTTATATTGGATGTGATTTCTGTCTTACTGTTAATGAAATCGGGGTTATATTCCGTAGTTACTGAGATGCCTCCCCCCTCTGGGCCTGTGAACTGGACTCCCATAGGAACGCCTCTAGCCCTGTATAGGAGCGGCGCGGCTCTCTCTAGGGGGTAATGAGTTGCTAGGGTAGTGAATTGACCATCAATGACATTTAGCGGCTCTGGGGCGAAAGTAGAGCCCATGTAGTACCACTCGGATGTTTCGGGGTGGGGTTGACAGACTAGAATCTGGACCCCTACCTGTGGAATGCCAACGAATGCTCCTACCCCCTTGGAGGCATAAGGGCTTACATAATTAACAGTTTGTGTCCTGCCTCCTAGCGTTTTAATTTTAGCTACGAATCTTCCGCTTCGGCTCGCGTCCGTTACATCGGAAACTTCTGCTAATGAAATTAGCTGTTGCCCTATGGGATCATCTTGTGAATTCATTTATTTATCTCCTATGGTAAAGTTCCTTCTTACAAGACCAAACTCTGAAGTAGCAGTTTTCGTAGTAATAATGTGTCTCCAACCCAATATATCATACTGACCACTAAGGAAGGAATCCAATTTACTCCTAGCTACATGCCTAGATTGTTTTATAGGAGTATTCTCACTATACAAAAGACAAGGGGAATTAAATTTATAATTGTCTGAGACATGGAAATACGGTATAGTTGTTATGTTAATACCGAAAGATTCTCTAGTCATTTTTTCTACAAAATCAGACATGATGGCTTGTGGATTTCCAGGGGCGATTTGGGCAAGCTCTATCAAACCCATATGATTTTCCTCCCCTCCATCAGCTAACAGTTGAACAAGTGTTGCAACATACTTCGCAGTCTCTAAAGCACTCCCCTTCCCAAGAGTTTCTATTAAATCCGTAGAAAGCTTACCTGATAAACTAGCAAGTATCGCATCTTCATCCCCTGCTCCCATAGCAAACCTTTTTTCTACTAAGTACAAGACCGCAGCTTCCCAAGTTCTTATGGGAAGTGTTCCTATATCTGTAGGTAAGATTCCCTGCACTACTCCCGCCGATTTCCTCTCAATAACTTTAGTATATCCCGCCATCATTACTGTTCCATAAAGGTTTGAACGGGACATTTTTAGATTTAATACATTGGGGTTTGTTGTATTAAATCTAAAAATAGGGATTCGGTTTTTCTTAATATAATCATCGTCTGGTATTAAATTATCAATGTACTCAAAATGATCGCTCAGGTCAGAGCCATCTCCGAACGCGCCTGTCCCCGTGGGTGCTGGGTATGTTATTTCCCTGACTGCTTTACTATATTTATTTGTGAGTATAGTTGCCGAATCTAGGGGGTGGATGGGAGGAGTTTTTCCTGAGTCATAAGATTTCGCATTCAAATCAGCCTTGCCGTAAAGATAATTTTGAATCAGTGCGTTATCTCCAAAAATAATGGCTTCTCGAATACTTCTAAATCTGGAATATCCACCAAAAGTCCAACTCTTACTATTATCCGAATCCAAGCCATGACTCCAAAAGTCCAAGAGTTTTATATCAGTCTCAGTATATAAACCTAAGTCTGTTTGATAACTTTCTTTAGAATTTGCATTAATTGTATCAACAACATTTTTAATAACCTTATAGTGATCAGGTATACCCTTTTTACTGGACTTTTCAAGTATAGCATAGAAATCATATTTCTCAAAGTACTCTTTAAATCTCGTATAAGCACTTGTATTCTTCTCGTAATCTTGTTTTATTGATACATCACTAGTAGGAAGTGCTTTTAAATACTCTCCAGGGTTACTACCCTCTTTAAGGACTGTGTAAATCCCTAATCCAAAGGAGGATAAAATCTCATCAATAGCATTTTGAAGATACCCTAATCTACTCATAGAGGGATCATATATATAATCCCAAGCCAACTTCGGTCTCGATGATCCAGTATATGGAGATGAGGCTTTTTGGTTTAGGAGAATATTATTAAGTAATTGTCTGCAAGTGAAATTAATATTTGGAAGGAGAACAACTACATTCTTATTTCCCGTTGCTTTTTGAATATATTTTCTTAAAGTATCAACGATGATAGCGTGAAAATCAAAATTTCCTACTTCTGATGCTAAATTAGAGTATTGTTCTTGGCCTGGGTCAAATTCCCCATACTCCAGATCAGCTTTGTTCAACGCTCTAGCAGCCTTAACGGGTGATTTATTAATTTCTAAATACATTAGGGGATCATAGGATGGACTTTTTGTAAATTCTATAGGTTTAGATTGTGCTGAAAACCTAATAATTAGTCCAGCTAAGTCTAAATCTACTATCTCATTATATGCCCCTCGTCTTTCGCCCAGCTTAAGGGGCATAAAACTAGGAACTAATGTTAAAGTGATTTCCTTAGCTCCTTTCACAGTAAGATCAATGTTATGCACAACCATTCTGTGAGGACCAGCCCAGAAATCTAAGTTATCCCCTGAACCGTAGGCTATATAAATGTATCTGTTCTGATACTGGGTATTTAACTTCTCTTCGATTTCCGAGAAAAACTCTTTATCATAATTCTCTTGGCTTTTCTTAACATCATCGTTCGCCTTACTTGTCATTACATCTGAAATATCCTGAAGAGCGGTATCATTAAAGGGTGGGGTGATGTCATGATCTAAAAATCTTCTCTCAAACTCTGATTTAGGATCAATGAGTTTTAGTTGCATAATCATCTCTTTCTGCCTGACGCTATGCATAAAAGAAATAAAATTAGGATTTGATTCGTTGTTAAAAACCATAACATCATCAATCCCATCATTGGTTAATCCCTTAAGTAGACTCTCGTATGTTGACCCTGCTGCAAAGAGCCTACTCATAACTTCTTTATCGAAGCCAACAATTACATTCGCTGAGGGGACTTTCATTATATTTTAGGGATGAGGATTCTCTGGCTTACATTAAAGCCTTCTCCAGGATCGGTAATTCCATTTACCAACATCAAAAGCCACCAATTCTTAGGACTACCATAAAAAACATTTGAGATCAAATCGGGTCTATGCTCATATCCAAAAGGAACATATCCAACTTCATACTCATAAGCACTATCTAAGTTTTTTAGTATATTATCAAACTTAGGAGTATTCAGAATAGTTGTTGTGGTAACTCCTCGGTGTAGGACTTCTTTATAGTCTAAGCTATAAGGTCCTCTATTTCTCCCTAAAGAAGCCATTATAGTCTCCTCGCTCCTGGATCCATACTATGATTCTCGCCTGTAACAACAGATTCCCATCCAGCTAAGTTATCTCTCTTAATAACATTTACTGGATCATATTCACCAAAGTCTCCTGTTCTTATTTCCTCTAATTTCATACTTATTTTTAACTGTCTGGGTAGTAGGGTATCTAAATCATATCCCGCTGCTTCATTATAGTCAATTGAATAGTTAGTACATATACAGGGAATATCCTGATATAGGATTCCATGATTTAATCTAACTATAGGAGGACCAAATAGTGGATTTTTTGAGTTATTCGTTACACTAGATCTAATGATGTTTGTCCAATAAATAATGAGGTCAATAACTCTATGTCTTAAAGAATTCTCCCCCGTGAGGGATCCGTTTTTTGCTGCGATAGCGTCAACGGTTCCTTGGGTTTTTTGAGTAGCATCCAAATTTTGCAAGGTTTGAATAAAGCTCTGAACTTTGTTTTGTGCTGGTCCGAAAGGTTTCAAAATGCTATCAAACTTATCACCAATAAGTTGATCCTCAAGACCATACTTAGAAGCTAAATAAACTTGAGACTCCGTATTTAGAGTTCCACTCACAAAAGCATTACTTAATACCATAGACGCAGAATCCCTTGCTAAGTTTTTAGTATAATCTGTTCCTAGTGATGCAGCCATCCCGTAAGGCTCAATTTCTGGTCCTTGTGGGTGAGAAAATAATCTCTTTTGAGATTCAATATTCCCAACATCATTGGAATACCTAACGAACTTGTCCATGGTGATATCAGGATGCTCTTCCAAGATATGCGGTAGCGTCATATTGAAAGTTAAGTTGAGTTGTCGTGAGTCTGCTCCTAAGTAACTGTATAGATCACTTGATCTAGAAATCAAAGAGTACTTTTTGTATCTTGCTTTTTTTGATTCTTTAATACCAATATTTTCAAAGAAGGGCATTTCAATAACATAATGATCGGCCCCCTCCCCTGGCTTAGGGAAGTAAAACATAAGCTTTGATCGTTCTGATAATGCTCTATCTACTATAAATCTACTTGTCATAATTAATTCCTATTAAGGCTTTCCAATTGCTGCCCCTACTCCCGCTGCTACTAGTGCTGCATCCCGTTGATCATTTGCTGTTTCGAGAATCTGAAGAATATCGGCAAAAGTAGCGTCTCCTCCAAATCCTAAAATACTTCGGACATTATCTCCAAGAAGATTGGCTGACTCTCCCAAGAAACCTGATTTCGTATCGGTATTTTCCTCAATCGCTCCTAATAATCGATTTTGTTCCTCAGCATCATCATGCGCGGTATCCTCACCCCCAACAAGATCCTGTAATAGACTATTTAAGCCTTTTATCCATTTGGACTCCCCCATCCCCTCAGAGACTGTATTACGCATCCATTCTTTGGCTTTTTCCATATCAGTTTTTGGTTTGTAAACGAAATCAGCAAATAGCTTCGCACCGCCTGAATCGTCTGCTGGTAGCTTTCCACCCAAACTAGATATGAATGCTTGGGTCTTATCAGGATCCAGTATATGAGGGTACATATCTGCTATTTGTACCATCTTGGCTACTTCTGTAATATCATTTAACTTTTGATCGGCTTGCATTTTGAAGAACGCCGCGTTTTCAACTCCAAGAATATCAGCCATCGACAGCATGGCTTTAGTAGCCAACAAGATACCAATAGTAAACAAATCTAAATATCCCCCATGTCTTACAAGTACATGGAATCCATCCTTAATGCCATTAAATACTGTTGGGATCCCCGTAACTACGAATGACTCAAACAAATTGAATATTCCCTCTAGGTTAGTAAAAAGTATTATCGCACCTTTAACAATAGCTATATTAAATTTTCTCATTGTTTCCGCTGCCCCTTTTTCACCACCTAATGAATCTGCAAAGTTTTCAAAACGCTCTCCTAAAACACCCGTAATTCTCGATAGTGTCTCCATAACCTCCTTGAAATGTGGATAGAATTTAGCTATCCCTCCTTGGAACCCTACAAATGCCTCTTTCATTAAGTTTTTCAAAGTAGACCCATAATCAGCCATGGTATCATTAGTCTTAGCTATACGATCATTCAAGGCATCAACTAAGGTTGTGAAATGAATAGAGGTTTTTCCATAAGCTTGTTGGGCTCTACTAATTAGGTGAAATGCTTTATCTGATCCACCAGCAATATTGTTAAAGCGTTCAGCCGCTGTCTTAAATGCGCTTTCTAAGAGATTGAAGTTTTGTAGGGCAGACCTATCTTGAGAGAATTTCTCTCTTATATTGCCAATACCTAGCCTCATCAAGGTTGCTGTGCCTTCCACGGAAGGGTCAAAGATCGCCCTCATGATCTTACTGAGTTCTGGTGCTAGTTGGGGGCCAACTTTGGCTTGCATCATAGCTACAGCTTGCATGACCTCTGGACCCATCCCTGCTATCCTCTGAGCAGGTAGAGTGTCTTTTAAGTTCTCCATGGCTTTAACTAGTTTATCTGTACTAACTCCCCACTTATCCCCAAGACCTATCATGTTCTCTGCTAGGGCATTTGTCTGACCTCTGGACAAGCCTAACCCAACTTCTAAGGAAGCGAATGCTTTGGCGGTTTGTTGGTACTGCGTCCCTGTAAGCATTTGCTGGTTGATAAGTTTAGCAATACCAGCGGTGTTCCCCTGAAGACCAACCTCCATACTAGCGATACCAGCCTGGAACTTCTGGCTAAGGTCTCCCCGAAGACCCTTCATAGTGCTGCCTAAGGATTCGCTAGTCTGTTCATAACTAACACCTAAGGCTAAGGATGCTTTTTGAGCCCTATCGGCAAATTGAAAAGATTCTCTAACCGTTTCGGATAATTTGTCCATGGCCGTAATTAACGGACCCATAGTGGTGTCTAATACTGCACCCGCAACCATTCCTATAACCATAATTAAGACTTCCTTATTCTTCTGAGGGGACCAAAGATATGACTCATAATATAAGTTCTGTAGTTATCTTTAGGTAACTCCTTATTTTTATATAGAGTTTCTAGAGAGGCTGGGGTATATTTTCCACCCTCGGGGATCTTAAACCCTGTTAATAGCAAATTACCTGTAGCTGCTTCTCTGGTAATAGGCTCCGTAACCAGAAACAGCCTTTCAGCCCTACTACCCTTTCCTATTCCTAATTTATATCGAAAAAATAAAACATCTCCTGGATTAGCACAAGAATCGGACTTTGGGACCATCTGGACGCTCATCTGAGGATCTGCTCCAACAGAGTTTAAAAAATTCTGAGTTTGTTTTGAAAATCTAGACATGTCGTGTTATTATATATTATATATATTAAATTTAAACCATGAGTAACAACCTAGACATCGAGATTATAGACTTCCTTGATTTGATAAATGAAACGCTTAGTTATTCATTCGTAGAAAAGTGGAGACATAAGTTCTCTGAAAAGTTTGTAAAGCATTTTCAGTTGAAAGTTCTGGATGCTATGAATAAACAGAAGCCCATCAAGCTTGAGATGCTGTTTAATTACCTAACTAAGAAGTGTAAGTACTCTCCAGATCAAGTAGAAAACTTCTTTAGGTCGATAGAGATTGATATTTATCGCCCTTTTATATATGGTACTTACCCTAAGACTTCTTCTTCTTCTTAGCTTTTAATTCTTCTACTATCTGCTTCTTCTGTTTTAAACTTTCTTCTATAGCTGTCTGACAATTCCGTGACTCACTAAATTCAGGGCAATGATTAGCTTTCCATGGACACCAGTTACAGAACTCGTTTCTGTTAGACCTCATCTCCTCTTTCTTCTTCTTACGGATCTTCCAGACTTCATCAACGATATTTCTTAAGTGAGCATTGATTTGAGGAACAGAGTATTGGACATGCACGAAATTGTTAGTAAGGGGATAATAGTGAGCAGCCACGATCTTAGAGATGGGAACCTCGTACAGCTTACTGATGGCATACACATAACCTTTTAGTTGTGTATCCTGATAAAGCTCTACCTTAGTCTTCTCTCTCTTAGAAGTCTTGTAGTCGATGATGAGATAACCCCCATCCTCACCCTGGATCACACGGTCAATAATACCGTTCAGGGTGATGTCCTCCTTTACGGGGACTTCAAAGACTAGCTCGATACCCGCAGTCTTTCCCAGCTTGGCATTAAACTTAAGAAAATTATCAATACATCGTAAATCTTTGCCATCGTACTTCTTTGATACCTTGTATGAGCCCTTCACTTCTTCAGCGATCAACAGCATCTCAGACTGAGTTGTTGCTTCCACACCCTCCTCTAGGATCTTGTGGATGTAAGACCCGAAGTGGAGAGCCTCTGTGTTGGTCTTGGCGGGTTCAGGTAGACGATCAACATACCGATAGCGGTATTTTAGTTGACATTGTTTAAAAGTTTGGAATTTAGATTCGGAAATTGTTTTTATGTACATAGTAGCACCTCAGTTTATTAGAGACTATATCACGCAGAATTTTAAGGATATTGGCAAACTCTCTGCTAGTGGCCGTGAATTTGTCATGGAGTCCTTGTTCGTATCTAATGACTGGAAGAAGCACATGAGCATCAATATAGATAGCGGTATGTGGCAATGCTTTAAGACAGGAAGATCAGGAAACTTCACCAGACTCTACGCAGAAGCCAAAGGCATCCCCTACTTCAGGGCTCAACGAGAACTGCTTATTAAGAACTTTGAATTCCTTGGGGAAGATGTTCCCGAATTAGCTAGGGTAGATAACCAGCTAGAACTGGACACAAGTAGACTCATCCCTCTAACTCTAGAATCAGGCAACTCAAAAGATACTAAGGTGTTAGATGCTTGGAGTTTTCTTTGGAGCAGGAAGCTCTTCAATTTGGACTATGT
>Ga0210003_1000738_pt1 | contig 29709 bp, 31 predicted proteins | sample LantaG_FD_182804 | JGI IMG/M metagenome (GOLD analysis project Ga0210003, IMG submission 182804) | Deep subsurface microbial communities from Baltic Sea to uncover new lineages of life (NeLLi) - Landsort_02402 metaG (SPAdes) (version 2) | ecosystem: Environmental > Aquatic > Marine > Oceanic >... | reverse complement strand
CCTTCCTTCCTTCCTTCCTTCCTTCCTTCCTTCCTTCCTTCCTTCCTTCCTTCCTTCCTTCCTTCCTTCCTTCCTTCCTTCCTTCCTTCCTTCCTTCCTTCCTTCCTTCCTTCCTTCCTTCTTCTCCCTGCTACTTGCTTGCTCCCCTCACCCCACGGTGACGATGGTTCCTAGATCTCATTTTCTTTTGTTATGAAAAAAACACTCACAAAAAACTCATAAAAAGCCCCAAAAACAAACAACAACAGCTCATCCTCGGCCTGCTCTCGCTCTGGCTGCTGCTGGCCTCCGCTCTTTCCATCGCCGCCCTCGCTTTGGGATCTTCGAAGGGCATCACCACCTACGGAGGGCGCACCGTCTCCATCTCGGTGGCCGGGAGCGACATCGGCACCCTGGGAGAAGGGACCCCGCCCGTCGCGGTGGGCTTTGCGAAGTACGGCGACCCCAACGACAGCTCCACTCTGCTTCCCCTGGGCGAGCTTTCTCCCCAAGTCAAGGCCCTGGGGATCGCCTTTGCCGCTCTTTTGGCCTGTGGGGCAGCCTTCGCTTTGATCCTGCTGCTTGTCACCCTGCTGAAGGGCACCAGCGGTTTACCGGTGGCGCTTCTGGGCTTCCCTCTCGGTTTAGCTATCCTCGGAGTGACCGTCGCTCTTTATGCAGCGGCGACGACAAAGCTCGCCGGAGGCTCCGCCCCTGTCCAGCGATCTGTCGGCGATCTTTTTAAAGCGACCGTCGACGCGATCAGGGCTCCCGGGGCCGCTTTCGGGCTGTCTTTGGGGTCTGCGCTGGCGTGGCTGGCCGCGGCGCTGACCGGCGTCGGGCTGCCGTCGAAGTCGAGGCGCGGGGGGGACATGAGCGAGCTCTAAGAGAGACGAGGAAAGAAGAGAAGCAGAAAAAAGAAAAGAAGGCGAATTTCTTTTCTTTTTCGACTAATAAGTTTTGACCTTTTTTTCCCCACTTTTTTTTCCTTTTGTAAGTAAGAGAGGACGCGAAGAATAATAAGAAGAAAAACACAAAAGGATCTGAAGCGTTCTCCCTCTCCTTTTCTAAACAGGAGAGAGAAACGGCGGCGGTGGCGGGAGGAGGAGGAGAAAAAAGAGGTTTTTGAAAAAAAGTTTTTTTCTTTTCATTTTCCGTCGAAGAAGGGGGAGCGACCTCAATCGTTCGTTCATTCCGAATGTCTCCCAATCCTCTTCTTCTGTGCGGCTTCCTACCGCGCTCCGAGGTCCCGGACGACGGGCTCTTCCATGGCGCCGAGCTGCCGGAAGGGCAGAGGCTGGAATCGCTCGTGGGAGGCGGCTTCGGGTGGGCATTGGTAACGACGAAGATCGGCGGCGACGACGACGACGACGACGACGACGACGACGACGACGACGACGACGGCGACCTCTTCTCCTGGGGCAGCGCCCCTTTCTCCTCCTCCTCCCCCGACGACGACGGCGGCGACGGCGGCAGCGGCGCCCGACCGGTCGCCGCCGCGGCGGCGGGCTACGACCACTGCGCGGTCGCGGTCTCGAGTGGCGGACGGGTGCGAGTCTGCGGCTGGAATGCCGGGGTCCTTGGAGGAGGAGGAAAACGAAAGGCGAAGGAGGAGGAGAAGAAGAAGAAGAAGAAGAAAAGCTCTCCTTCTTCTTCCTCTCCTCCTCCCTACCTCTCCCGCTGGACGCAGCTGCCGCTCCCTCCCGGCTCCCCCGCCGTCTCTGCCCTGGCCTGCGGCTTCGACAGGACGCTCGCGCTGACCTCTTCGGGAACACTATTGGAGTGGGGGAAAGGAGGAGCAGCAGAGGAGGCAGAAGAAGAAGAAGAAGAAGCAGAAGAAGCAGCAGCAGCAGAAGAAGAAGCAGAACGAGAAGAAGCAGAAGGAGAAGAAACAGAAATCGAAAACAAAACCAACTCCTCTCTTCCTCTCCCTCGCCTCCTCCGATTCCCTCAGGGCGTCAAAATCACCTCCGTCTCCGCCGGGGCGCACCACTGCGCCGCTGTCGACTCCGAGGGAGCCCTGTGGACCTGGGGGGGCAATCTGAGCGGGCAGTGCGGAGTCGTCAGTCGCTCTTTTTCTTCTGCTTCGAGCAGCAAAGAAGAAGAAAAAGGAAAAGGAAAAAAAGACGCTTCCTTTTCCCTTTCTGTCCCCCTTCCGACGAGGAACCCGACTCTGGGAGGCCTCCGCGTCCGTTCCGTCGCCGCTGGCGGGAGACACACGCTCGTGCTCTGCGAGGGGGGTTGCCTCCTCGGCTTCGGCGGGAACGAGAGCGGGCAGCTCGGGTTTTTGGTCGAGGGAGGAGAAGAAGAAGAAAACGAAGGAAAAGAAGGAGAGAAAGAGAAAGGAGAGGAAGCTCCTCCCCTCTCTTCGACCCGCGTGCCGCTCCCCGTCGCCGTCGAAAGAGGGAATCCTTCTTCGTCTCTCTTGTCCTCTTTCTCTGCCGTCTCGGCCGGGGCGACGCACTCGCTGGCGCTGAGCGAGGACGGAAAAGAAGTTCTCGTCCTGGGGAGGGTTTCGAGCTCTTCTCATTCTCCTCCTCCGTCTCCTCCATTTTGCCCGCCGCGGCGGGCCCTCCTCCCCGCCGGAGCGAGGGTCGCGTCGATCGCGAGCGGGTGGTGGCACGCGATGATCTCTCTGGAGGAAGAGGAAGCGGCGACGACAGAGGGGCGAGAAGCGAAACGAACGAAGAAAACCTAAATAATTTCGGAAAAAAAACTGAAAAACGGGAAATCCCCTCTCTTGTAGCTTTACAAGTGTGCTCTGCATTTGCTGTGTTTGTTTCCTTATGTCCGTTTGTTGTAAAAGAAATAGAAAGAGAAACAGAATGGTGCCGGCTCCTCCTTTCGGGGAGCGGGAAAAGCGCGGAAAGCGCGAACGAAACGAACGAAAGAAAAAAGAAAAAAGAAAGAGTTTTTTTTCTTTATCGAAATTCTCAAACCCTCCCGGCAGCGATCTCGTTCGTCGCTGCCGTCGCCGTTGCTGCCCCGAAGGTGAAGAACCCGGACAGCTTGGCCGTGATGGCGTCGACGGTGGAGAGGGGAGCGAGAGAGGACGAAGAATCGGAGGAAACGGAAGAATGAGGAGCAGCGGGAACAGCAGCGGCGGAAGAAGAAGAAAGAGGAAGAAGCGAAGAGGTCGAGTCGTGGGCGGAGAGCGCCGGCACGAACGACGCAGGGAGCAGCGGCCTCTTCTCGTTGCGCTCCGAGGCGTCGTTGCTGTCTCCGTCTGCAGCAGCAGCGGAAGCAGCAGCGGCAGCGGCAGCGGCCTTGGCAGGGAGGAAGGAGGAGACCTCGACCTTGTTGCCGCTCCCTTCGCCGTTGCCGCTCGCCGCTCCCGCCTGCTCCTTCCCGTTTCCACTTCCTCCCGCCTTCACCCGCTGGTAGCTCACGAACCCGCCGATGCTCACCGCGTAACCCACGGCCTGCAGCAGCGCGACTTTGTCTCCGAACAGCGCCATCCCGGCCCCGACGACGGCCACGTTTTTCACCGTTCCTAAAACTTTGAGAGTCAAGGAGCCGGCGCGGCGGATCACCCCGTACGCCAGCGCGTTGCAGGCGAAGCCCATGGCTGCCGCGGCCAGGAAGAGGAGGGGGCGTTGCTACATCGTTGTGGTGGTGGTGTGGTTTGATTGAAGTTTTGGAGGCGGAAGGAAAGAGAAGAGGGGGGGTGAGTTTTTGAGAAACGAAAGAAGAAAGAAAAAAGGTTAAAAAAAGGAAAAAAAGAATAAACCTTCCTCTCACCATCACCACCTCCATCGCCCCGTCCCTCCTCATGGCGGGCAGCTCCAGCACCGCCGAACCCGCCAGCAGCCACGCGGAGCACGCCGGAGCCAAATAAAGCAACCCCTCGATCGGACCCAGCGAGCGCGGGCCACCGGCGGCGAGCAGAGTCTGAGTCAAAACCAAACGTGCGGCCTCGAACCCTTCCGACGCTGCCATGCACCCCACGCCGACCAGCGACAGGTTGACCTCTCCGGCCGAGGCCAGGGCGGTGCCGCCGGCGATGGCGGCGACGGCCCCGACGAGGTCTCGGCGGGGCTTCTCGAGTCCCGCGGCGAAGAGGGCGGCTGGTGAAGAATGTTTTTTTTTTTTGTTTTTTTTTTGTTTTTTGAGTTTTTCATTTTTCGAAAAAGGGTGAGCTTTCTTTCAACCTCTTCTCTCTTTCTCTCTTTCGACCAAACTCTTCTCCTCCTCCTTTTCTCCTCCTTACCCATCGTCACCACGGGAGTGAAAGCCTTGAGCATCTGGATGAACGATACCGTCAGGTAGAGGTAGACGACGTTGCCGAAGTGGAGGGTGAGGGCCATCAGCAGACCGACTGAAGAAGAAGGATTTTTTTTTTTTTTTTTTTTTTTTTTTTTGAAATTTCGACAACGAAAGATCGAGCGAGAGAGCTTTTTTTTCGGTTTCGTCTCCTTCTCTTCTCTCTCTCTTCTCTTTCTCCCAACAACAACTCACCAGGCACGACCCTGGTCAGGTACTCCCTCGGCGTGAACGCGTTCCTCCTCGCCTCGACCAAGTTTGTCACCCTGCAGCAGAAGAATGCGGCGAATGACGAAAACAGCATCCCGAGGCACGAGAGCGCCATCGGGTAATGGAAGCCCGTCGCGAGCAGGTGCTTGTTGAGAAGGATCAGCACGCTCGAGACGCCCATCCAGCAGAGGCAGACGAGCACCGTGAGGAGGGCGCCACCGCCAGAGGAAGTAGAAGAAGGGCCGCCCAGGAGAGGGGACAGGGCCGAGGAGAGGCGCGAGAGGAAAGACTTCTTCTGCGGGGTCAGCGAGTCGCTGAGGTCGCTGACGGAAGCAGCAGAGGAAGAAGAAGGACCGCCGCCGCCTGCCCTTCTCCCGCCGTCGCCGTCCTCCCCGTCGTTGTTCTTGTTGCTGTAAGGGGCAACAGAAGAAGAAGACGCGCCGTGCCTGGCTCGGATCTCGCCAGAGCGGGCAGCGGTTGAAGGAGGAGCGGGGACGGCGTTGCTGTTGTCGCCGCCGCCGCCGCCGCCGCCGCCGTCGTCGGCGGAAGCCGAAGCGCCGCCGGTCATTTTCCTGAAGAACATTTTCCTCTTTCTCTTCTGCTTGTTCTTTTTCTTCTCTTTCTTTCTGTCGAGGTGGGGTTTGGTATGTATATATATAGAGAGAGAGAGAGAGGAAGAGCCAGAGGTGTGGGGGGGAAAGTGCACGGTGAGAGAGAAGGAAAAACATCGAGGTCGAAGAAGGTCAGGGTTGAAAAAAAATGAGGGGCCCCTTTGCTGCTTCTCCGCGAGCGCGCAAGAAGAGCAGCGAGCGAGCGACGAAAGAAGAAAAAAAACTCGGCAAGATGAACGATTCCTTTTTCACCGTCTTTCCCGCCCCTCTGCTCTCCGTTTCTCCTTCTTGTGAGAGCACGGCTGGGGGAAAAACAACTTCCCTCGTCGCTGGAGGCGAGTAAAGAAGCCGAGCACGGCGTCGAGCTGGTGGTAAAGGCGAGCAAAGATGCTCGTTTGAAAATTCGAGTTTCGTTTTTTTTCGATCGCGAGCGAGCAGCGTGTTCTCACCTTTTCTCTCTTCTTGCTCGGTCGAGGAACCAGCTGCTTTTGCCTCTTGCTTGCTGCGGGAAAGCGTGCGAGCGAGGGAGAGAGAGAGAAAGGCCGTGTCGCGATGGAGGAGGTGTCTTTCGCTCTGAGGGAGAGAGAAAGAGAGCGAGCTCCCTCGAGAAAGAAAAGAGAGATGGAGAAAGAGCGGGAGAGGAGGAGGCAAGCGAAAAAGTATGAAAACTCGGAGGCAAAGAGAAGAGAGGTTTTTTCCATTTTCGTTTCTTCTTTATCTCTCTTTCTTGAGAAAGAGAGAGCTCTCTTTCTCAATTGCGCCCCCCTCTTTGGCCGCTTCCTTCCATCAAGAAGGCGATGCTGCTCCGCCCTCCGCCGCCGCAGCAGCGCGCTGCTGTCGCTGTTTCCGCAACGGCGCGCGGCGTTCTGCTTCCGCGCGTCAAAGCAGCAACAACAGCAGCAGCTTTGACGACTCCCTCGACGACGGCTCCGTGCCGGAGACGACGACCGAGACCGGGATGCGAGCTCCCTCAGGCTCGCCGCCCGGCACCTCTCGCGGCCTCTCCTGCCGCAGCGCAGGTACGGCGGATTCTCTCCTTTACATCGCGAGCAAAGAACGAACCGAAAGTCGAGACCTTGAGGCTGGAATCGAGGACCAACGATGCTCGATTTCCCAATCCAAGCCATCAGTGTTGAAGAAAAGAAAAATCTTCGACCTCGACCTCCTCACCCTGTCTCTTCTCTCTCCCTTTCCTCCCTCCCAACAGGCCTTCCCGCGCTCCGACGAGGACTACGACCTCGCAGACCCCAGGGTTCTCGAAGTTCTTAAAGCACTTTCGGCGATCCAGGACCCCGACTTGGGACAGGACATCGTCTCTTGCGGCTTCGTGAAAAAACTCGAAATCTCTCCCAAAAACTCCTCTTCCAACTCCTCTTTCTTCTCTGTCTCCTTCGAGCTCAGGCTCACGACCCCGGCCTGCCCGATCAAGGAGCAGTTCAGGTCCGACGCCACGCAGGCCGTGAGCGCCCTCGGCTGGGTGGAAGGAGCGAGGGACGTCTCTGTCTCGATCAGCTCGAGCTCGAGCTCAGCTCCTGCTCTTTCTCCTCCCTCGGTCGACGGAGAAGGAATCGGAAACGGGACCACAGAGGGCCGCCCCGGGGGCCTCTCCCGCGTCCGCCACGTCATCGCCGTCTCCTCCTGTAAAGGAGGCGTCGGCAAGTCCACCGTGGCTGTCAATCTGGCTTTTACGTTGCTGCAGATGGGAGCGAGAGGCGTCGGGATCTTCGACGCTGACATCTACGGCCCCTCGCTGCCGACGATGGTCACTGCCGTCGGGGATGCCGTGTTGGGGATGGATCCTATTACGAAACAGCTGACGCCCGTGACTGCGAGAACGACAACGGTGGCAGGAGGAAAAGACGACGACGAAGAAGAATCCTCCTCTGGAATCAAGTGTGTCTCCTTTGGTTGGGCTGGCCAGGGCGCGGCGATCATGCGCGGCCCGATGGCGAGCGGCGTCGTCGCGCAATTGCTGACGACTTCCGACTGGGGCGAATTGGATTATCTTGTGGTGGATTTCCCTCCGGGAACGGGGGACATCCAGCTGACGCTGTGCCAGACGGTGGCCTTTGATGCCGCTGTGGTCGGTGAGTTTGTTTTTTGGAAGGAGAAGTTTTGTTTTCACATTTCATTCGTTCTGCGCGCGAAAAGAAAAACCCGACTTTGAAGAAAGAAAAAAAAACTCACCCTTTCTTTAAAAAACTCCTAAAACCCAAAACCTTCTCTCTTCCTCCTCTCACAGTCACCACCCCTCAAAAGCTCGCCTACGTCGACGTCGCGAAGGGCGTGCGAATGTTCGCCCGCGTCGGTGTCCCCTGCGTCGCCGTCGCAGAGAACATGAGCTCCTTCCGCGGCGATGACGGCAAAACTTATTTCCCTTTCGGCACGGGAGCCGGGGAAAGGATCGCGCGAGAGTTCGGCGTCCCTCGCGTCGTGAGGTTCCCCATCGATGCAAATTTGGCTGCTGCCGGGGACTGTGGCGTCCCTCTGGTGGTCTCTGACCCCGGTGGAGAGCTGGCGGAGAAGATGATGGAGCTCGGAGGGGCGGTCGTGAGGGAGGTCGCGATGGGATCGGTCGAAGGTGGGTTGGGTGGAAAAGTCAAGGGGAGATTGGAGTTTGACGCCGAGAGGGGGGAGTTCGTCTACTCTCCCCCGAGGGGCGGGATCGGGAACAGTTCCAATGCTTCTTCTTCTTCTTCGAGCTCCTCAGGGAACAGCTTCGAACCGGTGAGACTCTCGGCGGCATCGGTGCGCGACTCGGACAGGTCGGCGGCGGCGATCGACGAGTGGACCGGCGCGCCGCTGAGACCGATTGCCTCATCTTTACCCGCAGAATCCCTGGTCCCGATGGAAACTCCCAAGTCGATCGGCAACTACGCAGTGCAGATCACGTGGGGGGACGGGGTGAGCCAGCTGTCGACTTTTGAACACTTGAACGAGCTGGCGGCGGGGGTGAGGGCGGAGGGGAAGCGGAGGGGAGGAGGGGTGAAGGAGGAGGTGCGCGTGTAAAAAAAAAAAAGGGTGTCGAGGTCGAGGTCGGGGTCGAAGAGAACTTTCTGCAATCACAATTTCGGCTCTCGAAGAAAAAAAAAAGCAGAAAGACTCTTCTTTTCTTCTCCTTTCTCCTTCTCCAAACTCATACAAAAAAAACATGGTCTCGTCCTCCAGGGCGGCCTCGCTGCTTTCGGGCCTGCTCCCGCGGGCAGGGCGCGCTGCGGCGTCGGCGTTGGCCAGCAGCTCCGTGGCGTCGTCATCGTCTTCTTCTTCGGCCGTCATCGGCGTCGCCCCGATCGCCGCCGCCGCCGCTTCCGCTTCTCGCTTCTTTTCTTCGGGCGTCCCCATGACCGAGCCCCTGCATGGGCTCGTCCTCCCGACCCCGGCGTCGTCGTCCTCTGCCCCGGCCCCGGCCACGCAGCTGACGACGCTGCCCAACGGGGCCAAGATCGCCTCGGAGGACACGGCGGTAAGAGGATTGAGTTTTTTTGTCTTTTCTTTTTTTTCTGTCTTGCAACGGCCATCTCGTTCTTTTTTCGCGTCGCCTTTTCTCCCTCGTTCTCTCCTCTTTCTGCGGCCTCATCTCAGCTGCGGCTGAGACGAGGCTGATCTGCTGAGCCCCTGACGTGGAAATTGAGGGCAATCGACTCTGTCAAGGAGGGGAAAAAGCGGAGAGGCTGAAAGAAAGTGGGATGAGAGGCATCGCCGCCGCTGCTTGACCATCGCGCTCACCCTATTCCTCTTCTTCTTCTTCTTCTTCTTCTCTCTCTCTTCCTTCCTTCTCTCTTCCTCCCCCTCTTCAAACCTCAGGGCCCCACCGCCACACTGGGAATCTACGTCGACTCAGGCTCCGTGTACGAGACCGCGGAGACGACCGGTGAGTAGTAGCTGAGAAAGAGGAAAGAAAAGAGGCAATTGCCAAAGCATCTTCGACGCCCTCGCTCGCTTTCTTGCATCCTTCGTTTTCTTCCTTCTCATCCTCTCGACCTCGACCTCTCTATTTAAAAAAAAAAAAAACCAACTCGTCAGGCGCGTCCCACCTCCTCGAGTACCTCGCCTTCAAGGCCACGCAGCACCGGACGCACTTCCGGCTGGTGCGCGAGGTAAGGATATAGAGTTTGATTTTGCTGTTCCGATGAAGAGAAAGAAAAGAGAGAGAAAGCTTTGATGATGAAGGGAAAAAAAAAACCGTCTTTCGTCGCTTAAAAAAAAACATCAACACTTTTTTTCAAACCTTTTTTTTCCCTTCTTCCAGGTCGAGGCCATCGGAGCCAACGTTCTGGCTTCCGCCTCCCGAGAGCAGATGGCCTACGCCGTCGACGTTGCCCGCCCCTTGGTCCCAGAGGCCCTCGAGCTGCTCTCTGACGCGGTCCTCAACCCAAAATTCGAGGCCTGGGAGGTCGAGGCCGCTGCCCAGAGATTGGCCGCCGACGCCGCCGCGATGAAGGAAGGGAACCCGCAGGGCGGTCTGTTGGAGGCCCTGCACGAGGTCGCCTACACGGGGGCCCTGGCCCGCCCTCTGCTGGCCCCGACCGAGGTGCTGTCGAGGCTGGCGCCCGAAGCCCTGAGCCGGTTCGTGGCCGAAAACTTTGCTCCCCCTCGCGTCGTGCTGGCCGCCGCGGGCGTGGGCCACTCCGAGCTCGTCAACCTCGCAGCTCCCCTCTTGGAGTCTTCCTCCTCCTCCTCCTCCTCCTCCTCTTCTGCTAGCCCTGTTCGTGCTCCTGAATCCAAGTACGTGGGAGGGGACTGCAGGCAGTTCTCGGCCTCGGGAGTCACGCACCTGATGCTCGGCTTCGAGGCCGCGGGAGGGTGGAGGGATGTTCCCGGGTCGGTCGCAGTCACCGTCCTCCAGTTTCTTCTGGGGGGTGGGGGTTCCTTCTCTGCCGGTGGCCCCGGAAAGGGAATGCACTCCAGGCTCTATTCCAGGGTTTTAGCGAAACACGGCTGGGTCAGGACCTGCGCTGCCTTCTCCAGTTTGTACAACGACACCGGCCTCGTCGGAGTCTACGCCGCCGCCGACTCTTCGAATGCTGCCCAGCTCGTTGATGTCGTTTCGGAAGAACTCAGGGAGCTCGCCTCCAAGCCCGTGCCCGCGGCCGAGCTCGAGCGCGCCAAGGCTGCTGCCTTATCTTCGGTGCTGATGAACCTCGAGTCGCGCGCCGTGGTCGCGGAGGACATCGGGCGCCAGGTGCTCACCTATGGAACCCGCAAGCCCGTCTCCGAGTTTGTCGACGCCATCAAGGCCTTGACCCCGGCGTCGATGTGCGCTGCCGTGAAAAAAGCAACCGCCACGCCGCTGTCTATGGCCGCTTTGGGGGACATCGCTGCCCTGCCCAGGTACAGCGAGGTGGCTGCGAGATTCAAGTAATGGAGAATGAGAGAGAAGAGAGAGGGAGAGAAAATGAGAGAGAAAAGAGTTTTTTGTTTTTTGTTATTTTTTCGGGTTTCGAGATTCGGGTTTTTTCTTTCAAGCGTGAGAGAGAGAGCAAAAAGGTTAAAAAAAGAGGAAGAGAGATCGATTCGTTTTTCTTCCTTAGAATGTTATCATAAAAAAATCAACTTTCAGACGTTTTCATCCGTGCGAGAGGGGGAGAGAGAGAGAAAAAGACAGAAAGAAAAGGAACAACGGAGGAAAGAAACAAGTTGATCACAAAGAAACGAAAAAACGAAAAACGAAAAAAAAACCTCAACTCTCTCTCTCAAAAAAAAAACTTTTCTCTCTCTCTTTTTCACTTCCTCGGCGGCCTCGGAACAAACCCCATCGCCTGCCTCACGTCCGCCAACGTCGCGTCAGCCACGGCGCTCGCGTCCTCAGCTCCTTTCGCCATGATTTTCTCCAATTCGCCCGAGTCCCCGATGACCTCTTTGTATTTGCTTTGGAGAGGCCGCAGGTGCTCGACAACGGCCTCTGCCAGCCTCGGCTTGAACTCGCCCCAGGAGCACTCTGCGACCTGCTTGGCAGCCTCCTCCGGGGAGGCTAAACCAGAAACCAGCGCGTAGATCGTCAGCAAGTTGCGAGCCTCGGGGCGAGAGGCCAAGCCGGAACCATCGACGCAATCGGCAAACCCGGCGACGGCGTCGGTCTTGGCGCGCTTGATCTTGTTCGCTATCACCTCGGACGAATCCAGCAGGTTGATCCTCGACGCGTCGTTCTCGGCGCTCTTGGACATCTTGGCCGTGCCGTCGCTCAGCGACATTACCCTGGCGCCGTTGCGCGGCGTCATAGGCTCCGGGGGGACGAAAAGCCGCCCGCCGCGACCTCCCATCTTCTTCCAGTTGCGCCCTCCGTACCGAGAGTTGAACCTCTCGGCGATATCACGTGCCAGCTCGATGTGCTGCTTCTGGTCCTCTCCCACTGGGACCAGCTCGGCGCGGTAGGCCAGGATGTCCGCCGCCATCAGCACCGGATAAGTCAAGAGACCGGCGCCGACGGATTCCTCGTTGGACGAAGAGGTGGAGGTGGAGGTCGAAGCGCCGTCGCCGCTCGCTTTCCGTTCCTCGTCTCCCGCCGCCTCTGCCTGCCTCCCGGCCTTCGCCGACTTCTCCTTGAACTGGATCATCCGCTTCAGCCACCCTATCGGCGTGTTGCACTGCAGCAGCCAGGCTAGTTCGGCGTGGGCGGGAACGTGCGACTGCGCGAAGACCGCGGACCGGGAAGGGTCGACTCCGGCCGCGAGGTACAGCGCCGCGGAGGACCTGGTCGATTCGAACAGCGCCTTCGGCTCGTGCGGCAGCGTGATGGCGTGGAGGTCGACGACGCAGAAGAAGGCGTCGTGCTCTTCTTGTAAAGAGACCCAGTTCTTGATCGCGCCCAGGTAGTTGCCCAGGTGGAGCCCCCCCGTGGGCTGGACGCCGGAGAGGACGCGTTTGCTGGAGAGGAGAGGAGGAGAGGTTGAGAAAAAGAGAGGTTGAGGTTGAGAGAGTGAGATGAGAGGAGAGCCGTCGTCGTCGTGGAGCGTTTTCTTTCCAAATTTGCCGATCTCGCCGATTTCTCTTTCTCCTCACCGCCTCTCCGTGGCGCCGTCCTTCGCGCTCTTGTCGGCCGGCACGGGAGGGGCCGTGACGGCGGACGCGGAGGCGAGCACGCTGCCGCTGCTGCTGCTTCGGCGATGGTGATGGAGCGAGCGTCGGCTAGTCGAAGAAGAAGAAGGAATCGACCCCTGCTGCCACCGGCAGCAGCTGCTGCTGCCGCTCCTCGTCGTCCCGCCCTGGAGAGCGAAGCCTCGCATGACTGCTGCGGCGATGAGCGATGGCGATGAAGAGGCCGCTATCCTTCTGGCCGCCAGGAGCGACGACGTCGTGGCTGAGGAAGGGGGTGAGCGGAGAGAGAGAAAGAGAGAGAGAGGGAATTGAAGACGAGCGGAGGAAGCGAGCGTCGAAAATGAAAAAAAAAAGTCAACCTTTTGCTCACAACTTCCGAAAAAAAGAGACAAAAAAATGAGTGCTTCTTCTTCTCCGCCCCGCGCGGCGAGGGAGGCCTCCCCCTCCCCTTCTCCTTCTTCCAATCCTTCGATGACGAACTCCTTCTCGGCGGCTGCCTTCCAGCCGCCCTGGGCCCTCGAGGCCGGGAGGGGCTCCCTGTCCGTGACAGAGCTCGCCGTTGTCGCGCTGGGCCGCGTCTTTTTCTTCTTCTACGCTTCTTTGAGGTTCCTGCTCGTCTCGTTCAACGTGCTCCCGGGCCCCGGCGGTCGATGGGGTCGAGGGGCCCTGCGTGCGAGCGTGACGAGGCTCGGGGGCATGCCCTCGAGGGCCGAGGCGGCCAGGGAGGCCGCAGAGAGGGTGGTGGCGAGGGTGCTGGTGAGTTGAGTTGAGGTTTTTTTCGTTTTTTTTTCTCGACGACGACGACGTTCGACGTCGAAGCGATGGTGCTTCTTCAAGAAGCACCATCGCCTCTGGCCTTTCGCTTGCTCTTGTTCGCTTCTCCTCGAGTCTCTGGAGCACTACCGCATCTATCTCATTGACCTGTGAGAAAAAACAGAGGAATAGATCACGAAGAGACGTCGAAAGGCGCCGGTTTCTGCTTCGCAAGAAAAAGAGAAACCAAACAATCGCGATGGACTCGCCGCCGGAGCGTCTTCCCTCTCTTTTGCGCGCGCTTTCTCTGGCGCTTTCCGCCTTTCTCCGCGCGAGGGCTTGCCTCAGGCGATGAACAAGCCTCTGCTCTTCACCTCACAAGAGAGAAAGAGAGCTTCCCGGCCGGCTGCCTCGAGAGAAAAGCGAAACGCCCATCAAGCGAGGGCTTTTTCATTTTTTTCGCTTCCATCTTATTCGAACAGCTAACTCCTTCTCCACCTCCTCAACAACAACAACAACAACAACAACAAAAACTTCAGAACCGCCCGCTGCCCCCTCGCCCTGCCGTCGTCCTCTGCTTCGGCGACTCCCTGACCGAGGGCACGCTCGGGGCGGACTGGGTGGCCAGGCTCGGGGACTCGCTCGGCGGGAGCTCGAGCTTCTCTGTGAGAGTAATCAACTGCGGCGTCTCTGGCCAACTCGCCTCGGCGGTCGCGTCCCGCGTCGAAAGCACCGTCGCGGCCTGCAGCGGGCGCGTCGTGGGCGTGTTTGTGCTCTGCGGGACCAACGACGTGCTCGCCGCCTGCGCCGGGAGGGCAAACAGGAAGAAGAGGAGGAGCGGCGGAGGCGGAGGTGGAACGAAAAAGAGCAGCTCGAAGAAAGCTCCTTCTCTCCTCTCTTCTCTGTTCCCCGAGGCCGCGCGCCGCTCCCTGTACGGCTCCTTTGTTCGATTCGCCTACCGCGCCACCAACGCCTTACCTCGAGCCCCGCTGACCCGCCCCGCTGCCCTGGCCTCCGTCGCCGCAGCCCTCGACGCCGCTGCTCTCTCCGCCCCCGGGGCCGCCCTGGCCGTCGCGACCATCCCTCCCCTCGGCGAAGATCTTTCGTCCAAGACCAACGCCGCGGTGCGCGACCTCAACCGCGGGATCAGGTGCGTGGCGTCGGCCAGGCCCCGCGTGACGCTGCTGGACGTGCACGCGGCGCTGGCCGCGGCGCTGGCGGCGAAGAGGGAGGAAGTGGAAGGCGACGGAGGAAGAGGAGGAAACGGTCAACTTTCTCTGATTCCTTCGTCCGTGGCGGCGACGGCGAATAATTCCGAGGAGGGAGAGGAAGGAGGAGAAGAATCCGAGGAAGAGGAAGAAGACCTCTCTCTGACCGTGGGGCCCTCGTGTCTGATGTCTGCTCTGCTGCGCGTCGTCTTCAGGATCTCTTGGGACAGGTGAGGAGTGAAAAAGAGTTCCCCTCCCCCCCTTCATTTTTTTCTTCTTCTTCGCTAACACTTTCCTTCTCTCTTTTCTTTCACCTCCACCTCCACCTCCCCCACCTCCTCTTTCCACACATCAGGGCCGCGCAATGGAAGGCCTTCCCCGCTGCCGCGGCAGCGGCGGCCAAGAGCCTCCCGGAGAGGGTCTCGAGCTCGGCGCTGGCGCTCTGGAGCAGAGGAGGAGGAGGAGGAGGAAGGACAGTGAGCAAGAGGAAAAGCAAAACTTCCGTTGCCGCCAACTCGCTCCTCCACGACGGCGTCCACTTCGGCGAGACGGCGGCGGCGTGCGTGCTCGCGCTGACGCTGCCCTGGGCCAGGCGCGCGGCCAGGGAGAGGAGCGGCGGCAGCGGCAGCGGCTCCTCCTCTTCTTCGAGGGCTGCTTCTGCTTCTGCTGCTTCTTCTTCTCTGGGACTCGCTACGGCGCTCGCCTCTTCGCCGCCGAGCCCCTCCCGGAGGCGAGGCGCCGTCGTCGCCGCCTCCACCTCGAAAGCCGTGGCCGTCTCCGTGCCCAGAGAGAGAACGACCAGCAATAGCAGCAATAACAGCGAGAACAGCGGCAAGGGGGGAGGGATTTCTGGGGCGCTGGCTTCTGCCGCTATCCGCCTCCTCGCGAGCTCGAGGTAGACTTTTCCCCCCCTCTTTTTTAGGAACAACACTTCACAACACTTGCCCCTCCGATTCTTTTTTACCCTCCTTCTTCGTCGTCAATAGAGAGATAGAGAGAGAAGAGAGAGAGACCTCGAAATGAATGAATTATTTTTTATTTGTAAGTTTTTTGGTCCTTTTTTTCAACAAAAGAAATGAAACGAAAATCAAGTTTTTTGTCTCTCTCTCTCTCTCGCGCGCCGTTCTCTCGCTCTCCCTCAATTCGCTCTCTCTCCCTCCCTCGCTCATGAAAGTTCTCTCTCTCTCTCTCTCTCTCTCTCTCTTTCAAGCCGCCGTTGCCGCTTCCTTCCCTTTTCGTCTCGCCGTCTCTTCCCTCCCCTCCTTCCTCTTTCCCTCCCTTCACTCCCTCTTCGCCGCCGCAGCTCTCTCTCCCCTCGCCGCGGCGGCGCACCGCGCGAGCCTCGACGCGAACGCCGCGGCGAGGTGGTTGACGGCCGTCTGCCACGCCAGGAACTCGGCCGAGACCTCCCCGAGGCGCGGGACTGGGGAGTGAGAAGAAGGAGAGCGGGGACGGGAATGACGAGAGTGGGGAGCGGCGGCGAATGAAAAGACTCCTTCTTCTTCGTCGTCATCGTCCTCTTCGTCTTCGGAGAGCAACAAGCCCCCGCGCTCTTCCGCCGGGGAGTAGGAAAAGCCCCGGTAGGCTCTGCGGAGGAGCGGGGGCTCGGGACCCAGAGCGTCGACGACCGAGAGGCGCGCGACCTTTTTGATTTTTTAAGTTTTTTTTCGATTTTGGAAAAAGAGGTGAGAGCGAAGAAGAAAGTAAAGAAAAAATCGAAAAAACTCCAGAAAAAAAACACCTCTCACCTGCTTTAGCCTCGTCGAGTCCAGCGAGAGGGCCTCGAGGGCCGCGGCGACCGCCGAGGCCGGAGGGAGGTGGCGGTAAGAGGAAGAGGAAGGAGAAGAAAGAGAGGCCTTTCCTTTCTTGTTCTTCGACGGCAAAGAGGAAGCGTTGCCGCCGCAGCAGGGGCGAGCGGCGGCAGCGGCAGAGAGGTCGAAGACCGACGAGGGCGAAGGAGGCGAGAGCAGCGGCGGCGTCGGCGTCGGAGTCGGCGGCGAAGAGCTCATCTCCATCCCGAACAGGCCCTGCGTCGCAGCAGCGGCAGCAGCCGTCGCGGTCTCCTCGTCGCTTTCGTCGCTTTCGTCGTCGTCATCAGCCGAGGAGGAAGAAGAGGGCGAAGGAGAAGAAGAAGAAGAAGGAGAAGACGACGAAGAAGAAGGGCTCGAGTTCCCCAGCAGCAGCAGCGCGCACGGCCCCGCCCTGGGCCCCCCGGCCCCCGCCAGCGCAGCTGCGTACGCGCAGGCGACCCCTGCCTCGACGGCGGCCTTTCGGGGCAGGCCCGCGAGCACCCAGGCGTCGCGCCAGCGCAGGCGCAGGACCTCCTCGAGCAGGGAAGGAGACGGAGGAGGTTGAGGACTAGGAGGGGGAGGAGGTTTCGTCAAAGTCCTAGTCGCGCTAGCTTCTTCTCCTCTGTCGTCGTCGTCGCCGTTGCTCTCATTGGCCTGCCCCTCCTGCCCCGCCGCTGCCGCTGCTGCCGCCTTCTCCTCGATCTCTAACCGCCTTTTCTGCTCAATGAGGGTCTCTTCTTTCTCCCCGGGGAGTCTGGGAGGGAGAAGCTGCTCGGGGAGCGCGCTCTTGCTGTGCCCTTCTTCCCGTTCGATCTGCTTGGGAGACGTTGAATTCGACGAGCTCGTCGAATTCGTCGAATTCGTCGACGCCAAATGTAGCGCCCTCTCCAGGGCGAGCACGTCGCTGGCTGCGTCCAGGTGCCGTGCTACCTCGGCGACGAGATGGTCAGGGAAATAGAAGAGAGACATCGGGGTGGAGGGAAGAGGGAGAGAAGAGAGAGGAGAGAAGAGAGAGGAAGAGAGGGGAGGTCAGGAAAAAAGGTGTGTTTTTTTTTCAGAAGCGAAAGAAAAAGTTTTCCCCCCCTCTTCGACCTCGACCTCTCACTCGTCACTTTCTTCTGCGCCCCCCCTTATCCGTTTTTTGCGTTCCGTTCCAATTTTTTTCTTTTCTTTTTTCTACAAATGCGAAGGAGAGAGTTTTCCTACTCGATCCAATCAAATCAATTCGACACAAACAATGCGCTGTTAAAAAAGCAAGCAAAAAAATGCAACTTTTCTTCAAACCGCGGCCTCGATCCGAACAATCTCGCTCGCAAAGGCCCTCCTCCTCGTGTTTCCTCCGCTTCCGTTCCCTCCGCTTCCGCTTCCTCCAGCACCAACGGCTCGGTGCCTGCGCCTGCGCCTGCTGCTGCTGCTTCTACCGGGGAAGATCAGAGAGATCGAAGTAGTAGAAGAAGAAAACCTCCTGTTCTCGTTCTCGTCCCCGCTTTCGCTGCTTTCGCTTTCGCTCTCGTCGCTCTCGTCGCTCCCACCACCTCCTCCTCCTCCTTGCTTCCTTTCCTTTTCTTCTTCTTCCTCTGCGGCCAGCAGCGCCGCGTCCACCGCGGCCTTCACCTGCGCCATCGTCGCGTCGGGGGCCACCTCGAACTCGAGCGGCGGGGGGAGAGAAGAGCAAGAAGAAGAAGACTTTTTGCTCTTCCTTCTGCGGCTCTGTTGGACAAAGATCGAAAACGGCAGCGGCCGCCCCGAAGCGCCGCCGCTTCCTCCCTCTCTCTTTTCCCCTTCTCCTCCTTCTTCCTCGCCCCCTTGCTCATTCCCTCCCCCGACCACCGCCGCGGCAGTCCCGGCGACGGCAGCCGCCCTCCTCGCCGTCGACGCCACCAGACCCGCCGAAAACTTCAGCGCGGCCAGCGCGGCGTCTCCAGCGATTTTCGTGACAAACCCGGGCTCGCGTTCCTCGACGACCAAAAAGCGCTGCGCTTCTTCTAAAATTCCCAGGTCTCGCTCGACCGAAGCCGAAAAGTCTCCCAGGGTCGCCCCGGGCCTCGCGACGACAGAGAGCGCCGAGCCGTCTCTGAGCTCGACGCGGACGGGCGTGGATCCCCGAGGGAGCGGGGGAAGGGTCGGGGCGTCGGAGCGGATGACTCGCTTCGGTTGAGGTCGAGACGAAGAAGGGTTTGAAGAATTGGAAGAGGTCGAAATCGAAAACGGGTTTTTCGCGAGCTGAAAAAGCGACGAAGCGTACGAAGAAGAGCTCGCCTCTCTCTTTTTCTGATTCTCCTCCTCCTCCCCGCGCAGCCCGCTGGCCACGGCCCTCCAGGCCGCGGACCCGCGGGCCCACCCCACTAAGCCTTGGCCGCGAAGCTCCCGGTTCACGGGCTCCGGCAGAAGCAGGAAATGGGCCCAAGCCAGCAGAGCGCCCTTGGCGCCGATTCCGCTCCCGCCGCCAGAGCCAGCACTCGAGGAAGAGGACGAATCGGTGATGGCCCCCGGGGCGGCGAGGCGCTTGGCCGCGGCGCGCGCGGTGCGGGCCAGCCCGGCGGCCGGGAGCGTTCTCGACGACGACGACGACGACGCCCCCGCGCCTCCGACGACGCGCGGCCTGTCCTCAGCTAACAGGAAAGTCAGCCTCTTCCTTCTGTTCTCTTCTTTTCCTGCCGCTGCTGCTGTCGAGCTCGAACCTTCCGAGGCGACTACGAGCTCAACGACGCGCTCCAGGACCTCGGCGACGGGGGTGGAGGCCGGGAGAGCGATGCGTTCGGGGAAGGGGCTCGAGAGCAGCTGGGCCTCGACGACGACGACGGAGGCGGCAGAGGGGTTTTCGTTTTTCGCGGAAGCTTTGTCGGGCGTCGTCGTCAGGCCTGCTGCCGCGGCGAGGCGCGCGAGCGTCGAGATAGAGGAGGAAGAAGAGGAAGAGGAGGGCCTAGGAGGAAGAGGGGGTTGCTTCCGTTGCTGCTGTTGCTGCTCTCCTTCTTCTTCTTGCTGCTGCTGCTTCTTGCTGCTGCTCTTCTCCTCCTCCTCCTGCTCCTTGTTCTCGTTCTCCTTTCCCTTCTTCTTCGAGAGCACCACCGAGGCCGCGGCGTCCACGGCGCCGTCCAGGAGCCTCGCAGCTGCCCCCGATAGGGCGGCGGGGAGCAGGGCGTCCCCGGCCCTGGCTGCGCACGAGACCGGCAGCGCCGCGAGCGAGAGCAGAGAGGTCGACGACGACGACGACGCCGACGCCGACGAGGAAGAGGAAGGAAAGAGCAAGCGCCCCTTGGCTGCCGCGAGAGAGTCGGAGAGAGCGGTTTTGCTCTTCTGGGCAGGTTGTTGTTGTTCTTCTTCTCTACCTGAGGCCGTTTTTTATGAGTTTCGATTTTCATTGTCGCGGAGGTGAGAGTTTGAAAGTGTTGGAGGGAGGGAAAAGAAAGAACAAGGAGCAGGGAACGAGGTTTTTTTCGAAGCGAGTCCCTCTCTCTCGTTCGATCAATCAATCAATCACGTCCCCAACTCTTCTTCTTTCTTCTTTCTCTCTCTTTACTGGTCTTTTCTCTCACCTCGACCTCTCGCATCCGACGACGCGACCCTGCGCGCGGCCAGGAAGCTGCCAAACGTGGAGGGAAGGGCCGCCGGCGCGGGCTGCTGCTGCTGCTTCAAGGGGGCATCAATCTCATCAACGTTGACGGTTCTGATGCGATCGATTTGAGAGAGCTTCTCGGCCTCTTCCTCCCAGCCCTCGGCCGAGGTGGCCGCGAGGGCGCGGAGGAGCATGGGAGGAAGGTGCAGGTCGAGGAGAAGTTCAGAGCAACAGTAGGAGGACGGGGAAAGAGAGAGCGCGCAAACGGCGTTGCTCTCTTTTCGACCGATGCTCTCTCTTGACGACGACGAAGAAAAGAAAAAGTGAACTTCTTTGCTTCTCTTTTTTTTGCTGCCCTCCCTCTCTCACTTAGCTCTTTTTTTCTCTCCCAACAACATGACCGCCCAAGAGCAGCAGCCCCAGCCCTCGACGACGCACCCGCTGCGCCGCAAAGGCTTCGCCCTGGCCACGCTCGCTGCGGCCACCGTCGGCGTCTCGGCATTCGCCCTGGCAGCGGCCACGGGCGACCTCTCCGGAGGCGCCAAGATTGGTGGAAGCGATGGCGTCGGCGGCGGTTTCTTCGGGATGGGACGGCGTGGAGGAGTGAGCGGCAGCCCTGCCTCTAGCAGCGGCTCCTCCGGCCACGCGGTAAGAGAGAGAGCATGGTCGATTGCCTCCCTGGGTGCTGAAGCGCAGTCGACTCGAGGGCTTCATCGAGCGGAGGAGAAAGGGATGGGGGCAAGCGAGCGAGCGACGTCGCAGCGACACGCGAAACCAAGATCGATGGCCTTTTAGCTTCCCTTCTCTCTTCCTTATCTCACTCACTCTTTACCACCTCTCTCTACAATCGCCCCCTCACAGATCCCAGACTGGGGCTTCAAGCTACCGTATGGGTGCGTAGTTTTGAAAAAGAACAAGATGGTGGTGGAGAAAAACAAAGAATTCGTTGCAATCAAGAAAGGCAGAGCCTTTTCGCTCACATCTTTTTTCCGTCGACCCTCGACCTCCAAAAAAAACTCAACCCCCTCCCCAAAAAACAGCCCCGCCTCGGGCGCCAACCGCGCGCGGATCCTCGCCGAGATCCGCGAGGAGAACGACTGGAAGACCGACCTGGTGCTGGGGAAAAAGGCCGGCGCGGCGCTGCGGTAAGAGAGTTGGTTGGTGGTGGTTGAGAGAGAGTTTTTCCCCCTCGAAAGAAAGAAAGAAAGAAAAAAAGACTAAGAAAAAAACTTCAAAACACCCACACGAAACAAAACATCAGCGCCCGCCTCCCCCGCGTCGCCGTCGCCTGGGTCCGGAACTACCTCGCCGAGCTCGCGCTGTACTTTGGCGTCGGAGGTAAGAAGCGGATGGAGAGAGAGAAAAAACGAAGGAGAAACGACGGGTTCGAGAGAGAGAGCGGCGCGAGCGAGCGAGCGAGCGAGCGAGAAAAAAAACCCGAGTCTCAAACCTTTCCAAAAAAAAAACTCTTCAGGCATCTGGGTCTACTACATCTACTTCGTCTTCGGCTCCTCGCTCTTCCCCGGGAGCTTTAACAAGGAAAAAGACGGCCTGTCGATGCCCCCTCGCTCCGCGGTCCTCGAGCAGATCAAGGTCGCGTCCAAGGCCATGCCCCTCTACGCCTTGCTGCCCTCGCTCGTCGAAAACCTCGCGGAGAGGGGCGTGACTGCTTCCTTCTCGAGGATAGACAGGGACGTCGGCGGTATTGTGCCTTATTTGCTTTTGATTACTGCTTACATGAGCTTTGTTGAGTGGGGGGTCTACTGGGTGCATCGCGGGCTGCACGACTGGAAGACTGGGTACAGGTGAGAGGTTTTGATTTTTGAAAAAAATTTGAAGTTTTTTTTGTCCTCGAGCGTCGAAGAGCACGACAACGAAGTGCTCCTCCCTCTCTCTCTCTCCCTCACTCACTTTCTTGCATCTCCCCCTCCCCAACCAATCCAATCCAATCCATTTAAAGGAAACTCCACCACGTCCACCACAAGTACAACAAGGAGTCCACCCTCAGCCCCTTTGCGGGACTCGCCTTCTCTCCCCTGGACGGCATCGCCCAGGCTCTTCCCTACGCCTTTGGTTTACTTTTTATCCCCGTGCATTTCTTCACGCACGAGATGCTTTTGTTCCTGACCGCCATCTGGACCAACAGCATCCACGACTGCCTCGACGCCAAGATGGAGCCGATCATGGGTGAGTAAGAGAAAAGAGAGAGAGAGATGGAGGGAGAGAGAGAGAGAGAGTTTCTTTCTTTTCTTTTCGAGGTCGACTTTTTCTCACTTGAACTTTCTCAACCCCCTTCCTCTTTCTCCTCTTCTTCCCCGCAGGCGCCGGCTACCACTCGATCCACCACACCACCTACCGCCACAACTACGGGCACTACTTCACGTACATGGACGGGCTGCACGGCACGCTGGTGAGCCCCGCGGAGCACGCCGAGGAGGAGAGGAGGAGGAATAGCGGCGGCAAGAAAGAGTGAAGAGAGAAAATTGAGAGAGAGAGACTTTTTTCTTTGAAAACAAATTCATGGTTCTCGTCGTTTTTTTTCCACTTTCTTTTTTCCCTCTCAACAAGCCCCATCGCTTCGAAAGCCAAACTTGAGCTTGCCCCATCTTCCTCTCTCTTTCCACCGTATCTTGAACCCCGCACGAGATGAAGGTGACTTGCTTCCCGCTTTTGGAGAAGATAAAGCAGAGAACAAGCCAAGAAAAGGCTCCTTGCGACAAGCAAAAACCAACAAGCGAGAAAGCGATGGCCGACGACGGAAACGCCGGCGCTCTCGTTCCGGCCGTCGCGGCGCTCGACCTCGACAACACCACCTCTGCCGCTGCTGCCGCTGCTGCCACCACCAGCTCCCGAGACTTCTTCCCCATCAACGACCTCCCCCCGGAGCTGCTCGTGACGATCGTCGCGCTGGCGGCAGAGAAGATGGAAAAAGACAAGCGCCACTGGGAGTGGCCAGTGGGGCCCACTTGGATCAGGCACTCTTTTCCTTCGGTCTGCAAGCGCTGGAACGCCATCTTCGCCACCAAGGACGCCAGCCCCTTGCACGAGACGCTCGTGGTCCACTTTGAGAGGGAGGCTGAGTTGGTGATGGCGGCGGCGAGGGCGTCGTCGAGTTCGACGGCGACGACGGCAGAGGAAGGGCGTGGCCCGCGCCGCGGGGACCCCGTTGTCCACGCCTCGAGGGTCATCGCCTGGGCGCAGCAGCGCGCCGAGTCGGTGCGCAAGCTGCGCCTCGAGGTTCGAGTCAACTCCGATCCCGATGATTTCACGTCGAACGACTTGGCCGCGCTCGTCGCCGCCGTCGGGCCGCGCTTGGAAGAGATCTCGTTAGGATCTGGCTCCCGCTGGATGTCTCGCCCTTTCTGGGCCTCTCTGCGCCACTCTGTCATCCCCGCGGGGAAGCTGCGCTCGCTGAGCGTCTGGGGGCACGCGTCGGAAGCCATCTCGGAGAGCGACGTCGAGCCCCTGGCGCAGCTCTCGGGCAGCCTCGAGGAGCTGGTCATCTCTGGCTCCGGTTCGATCGCCCCCGACAGCACGCAGCCCGGCCTGCCGCGCTTCCCGGAATTCGTGCTCGCTCTCACAGAGCTTACGCGCCTCGCGCTGAACCGTCAAGTTCGCATCGCATCGATCCCCGCCGGGATTTCAAACCTCAAAAAGAGAGAAAGAAAGAGAGAAAGAGAGAAAGAGAAAGAGAGAGAGAGAAGAACTCGAGCGCGAAAAGGCGCTTCAACAAACTTTCACATTCGGTTCATCTTCTTCCTTCTTCGCTTTCGAGCTTTGCTTTCTCCTCTTTTCCCCTCTCCATACGATCCCACACGACACCATGACGACGGAATCCTGTTACCAGACCTCGACGAGCGCGCAGGGCGCGTCGTGCCTGGCAGTGCTGCCAGAGAGGCTCCCCTTTTTCAGCACCGATTCTTCTTCTTCTTCTAATTGTTCGGCGGCCAGCGTCGTCGGCAACAAAAGCGCCGCATCTTCATCATCATCGTCGACCGCCGCCCCGGCCCGCGAGCAGCGTCGGAGGCTCCACCTGTACAATTCCGACGCGGAGAGCCACCTGGCGTTCAAGGTGCGTCTGAAAAGGTGGAGAGAGAAGGAGACAGAGCCTTTGATCGCGCGGGAGAGAGAGAGAGGTGGAAGGAGAGAAAAAGACGTTCTTTCTTCTTTTCAGGAAAAAGAAAAGGAACTTTTTCCTAGCACGTCCGACGGACACCGGCGCTAGAAGGAAAAGAGCAAAGGAAGCGAAACTCTCACCCCTTGCTTGCTTGCTACTAAAAAAAAAAACCCTCCTCCACAACAGATAAAGACCAACGCCCCCGGGCGAGTCTCCGTCGACGTCGCCTCGGGCGTCATCGCCCCCGGGTGCTCGAAGACGGTGCGGGTCTACTGGTCATCGAGCTCTTCGAATTCTTCTTCGTCAGCAGACGGCGCCGTCGTCGCGGTCTCCTCGCGCCGCCTCCCCACCGACACCCCTCTGGCGCAGGCGGCCGCCGCCGCCCTTCTCGGCCGAGAGGTCGTCGGCGGCGACATGAATAAGAACCAACTGCCCTTCCCGGACGTCGTGGTTCCCATCGTCATCGTCCCGAGGCTGTGTTCGGTCGAGAAGGCCGAGACGAGCCTGGCAGCGGCCGCGGCGGGCGTCGGCGCCGCGGCGGCTGCCGTGCCCGTCGGGGCGGCGTCGGCCGCGGACGCCTCCGCCTCTGCCGCGGCGCTGCTGAAGGCGCACACGGAGCTGCTCTACGCGCACGGGCTGCTGGACGCGGAGGGGGCCGTGGCCGCGTACGGGGCGGCGGCGCTGGCGCTCTCGGGGAGGAGGGCGACGGCGGCGACGACGGGGAAGGAGGAAGAGGAGGAGAAAGTCGGTGCCGCCGGCGACAACGAAGAAGCTCCTCTGTCTCCGCGCCCCGAGCAAGACGCTTCTTCGCAGCAGCCCGCTGCCCCTACGACCCCCGGTTCTTCCCCGGCCCCTGCTTCCTATGCGCTGCCTTCTTCTTCTTTCCCGAACAGCAACGGCAACAGCAGCAGCGACGAGCCGGGAAGCCCCGAGGAGAAGAAGAAGAGGCAGCAGCAGCAGGAGGCAGAAGAGGCATTAGCGGCAGCAGCAGAATTGGAACAGCGGCAGCAGCAGCTCGAGGAGCGCAAGCAGCAGCAGGAGCTGGAGCAGCTCGAGTGCCGGGAGCAGCAGCGCAAGCAGCAGATCTACGACGCCGCGGTCTTGAACGTGAGTTGAGATTTTTTTCTTTTTTTCCTTTTGAGGTCGAGAGGTCGTCGAAAAACTCGAAAAAAAATCAAAACTGAAAACTCAACTCTTTCTTTCTTCCCTCGAATCCAAATTCCAAAAACACAAAATATTAAACAGGAGATCGCCTCTGCGATGGAGAGGCTCCGCGCCGTCGTCGCAGCCGGCCCCGACGCCGCCGCTGCGGCCGTAGACAACAAGTCTTCTCCTCTTTTCGAAAACGCCGAACTTGCCGCCGCCGCCAACGACGCCGACAAGACCAAAAAGCCGAAGAAAAAGTGGGGCCGCAAGGCTTCGTCCGCTCCTTCCTCCCCTTACCTTGAGGCGGCCCAGCGCGAGGCCTCCTTTTCGTCTTCCGTGGTCGGAGGCATCGGGGAGAGGCACGGCTCCTTCGCGTCCCTGAGGTCGAGGTCGCCGCCTCCCGTCCTCACTTCCGTTTCTTCCTCGTCGTCGCTCACCCGCAACGCCAGCAGCGGGAGCATCAGCAGGATCGGGAGCAGCGGGCGTATCCTGGGCGTCGGGGAGAGGACCGGGAGCGCCGCCCCTTCGCCCGCGAGGCCGATGAGGGGGGCCGCGAAGGGCGTGAGCGGCGGCGTGAGCGGCGGAGGTGGAGGGAGCAGCAACGCCGCTTCTCCGTCGCTGCTGTCGCTGTCGCAGGCGTCGCGCGAGGAGCTCGCTGCTGCTGCTGCCGCAGCTGCGGGAGGAGAAGGGGCGGCGACACCCCCTTCTTCCTCGCCTCCCTCTCCCACGAGGTCGGTGGCGTCGAGCGCGGCGGGCTTCCCTTCGCCCGAGCCCGTGGCGGTGAGTTGTTGGAAGAGTTTTTTTTCGAGTTTTGAGTTTTTTTTTCATTTTCTTCAAAAAAAAACACCTCACTCACGACTCTTTTCATCATTTCTCTCAAAACAACTTCCAACGACAGGACCGCGTGCGCTTCTTCGACTCACTGTTCTCTTACGCCGCGTGAGAAACGAGCGCGGAGAACGAGAAGAAGAAGGAAGGCTTTCAATTGAGGGCCTTGAAACAAAAAAACTTAAAAAAACTTACCATAAAAAACGCAAAGACCCGAATTTGATCAGCATGTCGATTTTAGTTGAGAGAGAAAGAGAGATAGGGAGAGAGAGAGAGAGAATAAGAGAGAGAGAGTAAGAGAGAGCGACGAGAGAGAGTAAGAGAGAGCGGCGAGAGAGAGAGATCAAGAGAAAGAGAGCAAGCGAGCGATGAGAGAAAACCTTTTTTTTTGTTCCCCTAGTTGTTACCATCATTTCTCCTTCTTCTTCTCCTCCGATATCAAACAGGAAAAGCCAAGGTCGTTCTCTTTGTTTTTTGTTCTGCAGTCTTTGTATCGGATTTCTCGATTTCAATAATAAAAGGAATTGTTTTTTTTTCTCTCTCTCTCTCCCAACAGATAAAAAAATCAAGCAAGCAAGGCAAGGTTTTTTCGTTCATTTTTTTGTGTTTTTCTAGTTGTATATATCAGTTCGCTGCGTTTTTTTTGGGGTAAGTGCGTGCGTTTTTGTAAAGCTGCGATTATTTTGGCGGGGTAAAATAAAAAGAGGGGCGGGGGTTGGGGGATTGGCGGCAGCGCCGTTGAACAAAAAAAACGCAAACTCAAAACTTTTTCTTCTCTCTCTTTCTTTCCTCTTTCTCTCTCTCTTCCTCCTTTTTCAAACCTTGAGCGGCACGTCCTCGCCCGACTCGTCCGACTTGCGCCCTCCGTTAACTCCTCCGGTCATCGAAGGCGAAAGCGAAAGAGAAGAAGCCAGGCTCGCCTGCCTCGACGAGAAAGACCTAGCCACTTCTTGGTCGTGCCTGTCGTTGGCCAGCTTCTTCAGCCTGAGGTCCTCCTCCTCGAGCTCGGCCTCCATCCTCAGCGCCGTGGCCCTGTCTTTCGCGAGCGTGAAGTAGAGGCCGAAGTAGGCGATGCCGCAGAGGGCCCAGGGCACCACCATCATGCAGAGCATGGCATTTCCCAGAGCCTTGGCATTCGCATCCAGGGCAGCCCTGTCTGCTCCCTCGCCTCCAGGTTTCAGAGTGCCGATGAAGCCAAACTTGGGCGAGAGGGCGCCGACGATGGGGCCGGCGAGAGCGCCGATGGCCGTCTCGAAGGACCTGTCGAACGCGAAGACCGACGACCTCAGGCGTTCGGGCACGACCTCTGCAAACATCGCTGAGTTGTTGGTGCCGCACCACGAGACCAGCGAGCCCAGCACGAAAAAGACCGCGCAGGCGATGCCGACGGCGTGGCCCTGCTCCGAGGCGAGGGCGACGGTGGGCTCGAGCGCGTGGGCCGCGGAGGCCTCGGCCAGAGGCTTAGCCACGGGGAGCAGCCAGGTCATCAGGAAGGCTGCGGGCAAAGAGACGGCGACGGAGAACTGGCAGGTCATGATCCTCCCGGCGACGGGCCAGCGCTTGGACATGGCGTCGCCGACGACGCCTCCGAGGCCAGAGCCGACGGCGGTGCCGAGGCCCCAGATGGCGACGACCTGGGAGAGAGTTGGAAGATGGGGAGATTTTGGGAAATGGTGATGCCGTGGGACTGTAAAAAAAAGCTCGAAATCTCCCTTTTTTTCCAAAGAAAAAAACTCAAAAAACGAAAAAACTCACCGTCGCGGCAGGCAGCGCCTCGAACCCGCGCATCTGCAAGTAGAGCGTCAGGAACGACAGCGCGGTCCACGGCATCGACCCCACGATCCCCTGCACGACGATGATGATGAAGGTGGGCACGCGGAGGACCTTGCCGACGTCCGACGCCATCTCCTTGCCGCGAGCGACAAAGGCCTTGGAGATCGCCCCGACCCCGTTGCCTTGTTCCGTCGTCTCTTCCTCGTCGGTCGCGGGAAGGCCGGCGTCGAGCCTGCGCTGCCTGCGAGCGGCGACGGCCTCCTTGCGGGCCCTGGTGCGGTCGTCGCGGGCGATGCAGGAGCAGAGGGCGGCCGCGCCAAGAGAGACGCCTCCCACGACGAAAAACGCGAACCTCCACCCGGGCATCGACGAGGCTCCGATCTTGGTCCCTCCGATCGACGTCGCGAAGAAGCCAAACATCATCGACCCCAGGGAAGAGATCATGTAGAGGGCTCCGAAGGCGCGCCCGCGCTGCGAGGGGGCGTACATGTCAGCGATCAGAGACTGCACCGAAGGGATGATGAGCGAGAGGCCGATCCCGTTGAAGATGGCAAACGCGATCGCCTGGCCGACAGACTTCATCACCCCAAAGGCCAGCGTCGCGATGCCCCAGATGACAGCCCCGGCGACCACGACGGAGACGCGGTCGCAGCGGTCTCCCAAGACACCAGAGAGGGGTGCGACGGCGGCCTGGGTCAGAGCGCGGGCGAGGTTGACCGTGGAGAGCACCGCCGGCGTCGTCGCGAGTGCGGCCCCGATGGGGGCGTAGAGGGCCGGGAGCACCGTGTCGTCCCCGCGCTCGATGACGAACATGACGAAGATCGCCACCGTGGTGAGCACGACGCGCCAGTTGGTCTGCTTCTGGTTCGTGTTCGTGGTGGAAGAAGAGGAGGAAGAAGAAGTGGTGGAGGGGGAGCCGCAGCAGGCGAGCGACGCGAGTTTGGAGAGGAACGAGCCTCCTCCGCCGTTCGAGTTCTGGGCTGCTCCTGCTGCTCCTCCTCCCTCGGCAAAGTCGAAGGGCTTGATGCCCTGGCCGCCGTCGCTGGAGAAGGCGCGGGCCTTGTCGCCCTTCTGCTCGGTCGGGGACTGAGAGTGAGGGGGGGAGGTTTGTTGGGGGGTTTTGAGAGAGAGAGAGAGAGAGAATCAGAGGGAGAAGAGAGAGAATCAGGTGTGGGTGAGGTTGAGGTTGAAAAGGAAAAAGGCCGAAGCTTTGTTCTCTCTCGCTCGTCGCTCGCCAGCATCGTTTTTTTCTTCTTCGATCGACTCGCTCTCTCGGCGTCCCCATCTTTCCCCCTCCTTCTTCTTCTTCCCCCTTGCCTCTCTGCTCGTCGAAAATCGACCAACTAAGGGTGCAAACGCTTCGTGCTCTCCATCTACGGTGAACAGAGAGAGCAAGCGAGGGCGCATCGAGAGAGAATTGAGCGCGCGATGATTGGTTGTTGGAGGGACAAAAAAGCAAGCCAATCAATCGAGGAAGCAAAAAAAAACGCTGAGAGGGATGGAACTCGAAACGCGGCGGCGGAGGTGGTCGATGGAAGTTCTGTCAGGACAACAAAGAGCGCGCGCGAGGACGAGCACAAAAACGCGTCGAATTGCGCGTCGCTTGTTGCCAACGTGCTCGGAAGCTTCAGTGAGGATCTCTGGGCGAAGGACAAGGGCGAAAGAGGAGCGAAACACCCAATGCGGGACGCGAGAGGGACGCCGTCGTCGTCCTCGGACAGGCTTTTTTCTTCGCTCGACGACGTCGAAGGCGCCGGTCCCTCTCGCTCGTCCAGTTGTGTCCCTACCTCGTCTCCGGCGGTGCGAGACCCGTCGGGCGGGTTGGTCGCGACGGGCTTGGTCATCCTAGAGGGTGGCTGGATGAAAAGCGGTGGCGAATTGGGCTGGGGAAGGGTGGGGAAGTCGCTGTCGGAGGGCCGATGGAGGGGCGACAGGCGGCGGTCGGAGTGGTTTTTTTCGGCGTCGACGATAGTTTTTCGACCCGAGAAGAAAAAATGTGATTTTGTGAACAAAAAAAAGCGGCACGCGAATGATTTTATAGGGGGGATCCGAAGGGGTCTTAAAGCGGAGCTCCCGGCAGCTTCTCAGGGGTCTGATGCGCTGTTGCATTTTGTTTTTGCTTCCTCTTCTCTCTCTCGACCTCGTCGACGCTCTTCGACCCCCTCGACCTCGACCCCTTTTCATCAAAGCAAGCGGTGGTCCCTCGCACTCTTCTTGTTCCGTTTCCCTTTTTTTTGTTGCGACGCGAGAGAGATCGAGGAAGAAATGGGAATCGAGCTTCTTTGATAGAATGAAAACGGCATCGGGGGGGAAGATGGAAGGGAAAGAGAGAGAGAGAGAGAGAGAGAGAGAGAGAGAGAGAGAGAGAGAGAGAGAGAGAGAGAGAGAGAGAGAGAGAGAGAGAGAGAGAGAGAGAGAGAGAGAGAGAGAGAGAGAGAGA
>Ga0210003_1000737_pt1 | contig 29721 bp, 31 predicted proteins | sample LantaG_FD_182804 | JGI IMG/M metagenome (GOLD analysis project Ga0210003, IMG submission 182804) | Deep subsurface microbial communities from Baltic Sea to uncover new lineages of life (NeLLi) - Landsort_02402 metaG (SPAdes) (version 2) | ecosystem: Environmental > Aquatic > Marine > Oceanic >... | reverse complement strand
TGGAAGAAGAAGAGTGTTGAAAAAAGAGAAAACAAAATGTAAAAAAAAAACGAAAAACCAAAACTGCTCAAACTTTTTAAACTCGTTTCTCTTTCTGTCTCTTTTTTGGTGAGGGGTCGTTACACTGCACAAGGGGGAGCGCGCTGCTGGTCTACTGGTTTGGTCCCACCGCAACGCGGGCATTCTATCTCTCAAAAAAGAAGAAGAAGAAGAAGAACTGTTTTTTTTCGTGTGAAAAAAACTCACTCAACGATTTTTGTTTTTTATGTTCTTTAACTCTCTTTTCTCTCTCTCTCTCTTTCTCTCTCTCCTCCAAGTGGCACACGGTACAGAATGATTGATCGGGCATGTGTTTTTTTGATGATGATAAGGCAAGAAAGAAGAGAAAGAGAGATGCGGGGGTGGGATCTTCAAGTGGAAGCCCACTCTCTTTCAGGACTAAATGCTTTTTGTTTTATTTTTTTTGGTGTCAACTCTCTCCAAAGTATCTCTCTCTCCGCCAAGGGGGACGCAATGGTGGTGTGTTTTTGTCCAGGGTCGAATAATTATAATGTCAAGATGAAAAAAGTTTTTTTGTTGTTTTTGTTTTTGGTCGTCGAGGCCTTGAAGAAAAAAAGAAGACTTTCTCTCTTCTTCAGGCCTTGACGTCCTCCTTCTCCTGCTCCTTGGCCTTGGCGGCCTCCTTCGCGGCCCTCCTCGCCGACAGCGTCGAGTAGACCACCTCGGACTTGAGCGTGGTTCCGGATCCAGAACCGGAGCCGCCAGAGCCGCGGCGCTTGGCCTGCCCGGGCTTCACAGAAGTGCACACGACGCCCGCGGCGCCGACGACCGCGCCGGGGACCTTGCTGTAGGAGCCCTCGGGCTCAGACGACACGTCGTCGAGGCGCGCGACGTCGCCCTCCTCGAGGGCGCCCGAAAGCAGGGCGTCGGAGAGGGGGTCGTCGACGAGGGCGGTGATGGCGCGCTTGAGGGGGCGGGCACCTGTGGTTTGAAATTTAGAGAGAGAGAGAGAGAGAGAGAGAGAGAGAGAGAGAGAGAGAGAGAGAGAGAGAGAGAGAGAGAGAGAGAGAGAGAGAGAGAGAGAAGAAAAGAGGTGAGTTTTTTTTTTCTTCTCTCTTCTCATTTCTTCGACCTCAACCTCTCGAAAAAAAACCGAAACCTCTTCAACTCCTCCTCTTCCCCCCCCCCTCTCCACTCGTACCGTATTCTCTGTCGTAACCCTCGGCGCAGATCCGCCCCATCAGCCTCTCGGTGATCTCCAGGTGGATCCCGCGCTGCTCGACCAGCCTCGCGCCCGTCTTCGCCAACTCCAAAGAAGCGATCGCGCGAGCGTCGGCCGACTCGAGGTTGCGGAAGACGACGACCTCGTCGAGCCTGTTGAGCAGCTCGGGCCTGAAGTAGGATTTCAGCTCCTCGAGCACGAGCGACCGGACGCGCCCGTAGGCCCTGTCCTCGGCCGACTCGCCGTCCGCTCCGCCCAGGTCGAAGCCGATGCCTCCGCGGCCTCCCTTGCTGATGACGGCCGACCCGATGTTGGAGGTCATCACCAAGAGGACGTTTTTGAAAGACACCGTCCTCCCCTCGGAGTCGGTGAGCCGTCCGTCCTCCAGGACCTGCAGCAGGACGTTGAAGACGTCAGGGTGGGCCTTCTCGACCTCGTCGAGGAGGACGACGCAGTGGGGCTTGCGGCGGACGGCCTCGGTGAGCTTGCCTCCTTCGCCGTAGCCGACATAGCTGTTTAAAGAGTTTTTTTTTGAAAAAGTTTTGGGGAAAAAAGTGTGAGTTTTTCCCCCGTTTTCCCCCCTCCTTACTAACCGTTTCCATCCATTCTTGCTGCGTTCGAAAGCTCTCGAAGCAGCACGGAACACAAAGCACAACAAAAAGACCAAAATCCTCTCACCCTGGCGGAGGGCCGACCAGCTTGGCGACCGTGTGCCTCTCCATGTACTCGCTCATGTCGAGGCGGACGACGGCGTCCTCGGAGCCGAAGTAGACGTCGGCGAGCGCCCTGGTGAGCTCCGTCTTGCCCACGCCCGTGGGGCCCGCAAACAGCATCCCGGCGATGGGGCGGTCGGGGCTCGACAGGCCGGAGCGGGCGCGGAGCATCGCGCGGGCCACGGCGTTGACGGCGGACGACTGGCCGATGACTCTGTCGGAGAGCGTCGGCGCCAGCGCGAGGATGCGCTCCTTCTCGTCCGGAGCCATCGCCTCGACGGGCACCCTGCTCCACTGCGAGACCACGCGCTCGACGTCCTGCCTGGTGACCCGCGGGATGGCCGCGCAGTCCGAGGCGCTCCCGACGTGCAGGTCGCGGAGCTCCTGCTCGCGCTTCGACAGGGAAGAAGCGAGGGCGTAGTCGCCCGTCGACAGGGCTTCGGCGCGCGCCTCCATGACGTCGGCCAGCGCCTCGAAGGCCTCGGCGTCGCCGTTGAGCTCCGCAGAGGAGAGCGGGGAAGGAGAAGAAGATGCAGAAGAGCTCGAGGAAGAAGAAGAACCGCTCTTGCCACTTCTCTTGTCGAGCTCCTTTTCCGCGGCGGCCTTGCGCGCGAGGTACGCGTCGATCCGCGCGCGCGACCCGGCCTCGTCCATCACGTCGATCGCCTTGTCGGGAAGCTGCCTGTCCGGAACATAGCGAGCAGACAAAGAAACGGCAGCTTCCAGGGCGTCGGGATCGTAGATGCAGCGGTGGTGCCTCTCGTAGCGGGAAGACAGGCCTTTCAGGATCTCCAGGGCCTCGGGCTCCGAGGGCTCGCCGACGACGACGGGCTGGAAGCGGCGCTCGAGCGCCGGGTCCCGCTCGATGTGCTTGCGGTGCTCGTCCAGCGTCGTGGCACCGATGCACTGCAGGCCCCCACGGGCCAGCGGCGGCTTCAGCAGGTTGGCGATGTCCATCCCGGCGCCGCCACCTCCACCTCCGCGGCCACCGATGGATCCGGCTCCCACCAGAGAATGGATCTCGTCGATCATCAGGATGACGTCGCCGCACGCGTCGATCTCGGCGAGCATTTTGGTGACCCTGTTCTCGAGCTCGCCGCGCTCCTTCGCCCCGGCCAGGACCAGGCCGAGATCCAAGGACAGCACGCGCTTGTTCTCCAGGAAGGAAGGCAGCGGAGAACCGTCGGGGAGCACGCCCGTGACGATGGCCGTGGCCAGCCCCTCAGCGATCGCCGTCTTGCCCACGCCCGGGTCCCCGAGCAGGATGGGGTTGTTCTTCGACCTGCGAGCCAGGATCTGGACGACGCGAGTGACCTCTTTCTCGCGCCCGATCACGGGGTCGGTGCGGGACTTGCGGGCCTCCTCGCAGAGGTCCCTGGTGAGCTCGGCGAGGATCTTGGCGCCCTCTCCCGAACCTTTTCCGCTGCCGGCGGCGGCCTTGGCGCGGCCTCCAGAGGAGGAAGAACCCCCCTCCGCGTCGCCCCTAAGCTTCGCCAGCGCCCTCTGCTTGAGCGCGTCGGGGTCGACGCCCAGCGCGGCCACCAGCGCGCGCGCGGCGCCGGCGCCGCCCGAGCCCGCCGGAGTGGGCGCGACCGAGGAGAGCAGGGCGGCGAGCACGTGCTCCGGAGAAACGTAGTTCATCCCGAGCGACCTCGACTGGGCCGCGGCGGCCTCGAAGGACTTCTTGGAGGGCCCGGAGAAGGCGAGCTCGGTGGGCTTGACGTCCTGTTGTCGTTGAGAGAGAGTTGGAGGTGGAAGGGAGATGTCGAAGTGAGAGAGGGAGGAGGTTTCGACGCTGACGACGCCGTTTGTTGCTTTTTTTTTTTTTCTCGAAATCGCTTTCCTTCCTCCAGCGATCGATGGCTTCCGACCAGCATCTCCGTGCGCTCGAGGCCTCGCTCCACCCTCGCTCGATCCCGCCTTTCTGCGCGTCTCGAGCGAGCCAAGAACGCGCCAGACCGTTCCAAAAGGTGCGGAACAAACAAACACACAAGGCTCACCCCGGACGATCCGCCCATCGACGACGACGCCGCCGACGAGGAAGGCGAGCTCAGCCCCGACGCGCCGAGCGCCTCGGCCGCGGCGGCGCGCACGGCCTCGAGCGTCAGCGGCGCGAAGCCGAGGTAGCCTCCCGCCTTGTTGGCCGACGAGCCCTGCTCCTCGCAGACGAGGCCCAGCAGCAGGTGCTCGGTGCAGACCTGAGGGTTGGTGGAGGTGGAGTGGAGAGGGGTGAAGTGGCGGAAGGTGAGAGAGAGAGGAGAGGTGTCGGAGGTGTCGGGGTTGAAAAAAAGGAAAAAACCTCGACGACGCGCGACGTCCGCTGCTTTGGCTCTCTTGTTCTCATCGTTGACGCCGAATGAAAAAGAAAAACAACGACGCTGGGGCAATGCCTTTCGTGGGCCTTGCGCTCCCCTTTTCCTCGACCCCCCTCGCCCAATCGTGCCGGGGCAGAGTGCTCTCGGCGCCCGAGAAGGTGGGACTCGAGGTCGAGGTGCGTGGGGAGCGAGAAGAGATGCCCTCCGTTGATGAGAAGAAAAAACCCTCGCTCGCTCGTTTGTTTTTTTTTCCGTTTCCCGCTTTGCTGTTTCGACGAACGCAAAATCAAGATGCCTCTCCCCTTTCTCGCACTCGCACCCTCCTCCACCTCAACCACTAAAAAAAACAAAAAACATCAAAAGTACCTCGCTGGAGCCCAGCGTCTTGGCCTCGGTCTGGGAGAGCATCACGGCCTTAATGGCGCGCTCGGTGAAGCGCTCGAAGACCGCTTTGACGACGAGCGACGAGGAGGAGCGCCGACGCGTCGTCGTCGTCGTCGCCGACGTCGAACTGGTCATCGCGCTCCTCCCGGCGCGGAGCGCCGCGGGCACCGCGGACCCGCGCGCGCGCAGGGCGGCCCCGAGGGAAGAGACGGGCGCCGCAGACGCGGCGACGCGCACGGAGCGCGTCGCCGAGGCGCGCGGCGGGGCGTAACCTCGCCGGGCAGCTGCTGGGGCATGCGCCGACGATGGCGTCGACAAAGCAATCGAAGCAGCAACAGAGGGAGCAGCAGCGGAGAGCTTGCTCGCTCCGAGCATCGCGCCTGATCGCATCTGACGAGAGAGGGGGGTGTGAGAGGTTGCTTTTGGTTGTCTTGCCTGTCGAAGAAGGAAGGAAGGGAGAGGGAGAGGCGTCGATCAAAAAGAGGCAAGTCGGAGAAAGGAGCGGGAGAAAAAGTGGAAGTGAAATGAAAAAGTGAGGAACGAGAAAATCAAAAACTTGAAGAGGGGAGAGGAAGAGCCCTCGACCAAAGATATTATTTCTCTTCTCTCTCCCTCTCTTTCTCTTCCCTCTTTTCTTTCTCCGAGTGCGTGTCGTTTGTCGACCAGTGCGCCATTGAGGCATTACAAAGAGCAAGGATCGAGATAGCTCGGGGATCGAAAAAGGAAAAAGGGCCAGCAGTTGTCTCTCTTTTGTTTTGAAATTGGACCTAAGCACCTCCACTTCCTCCTCCTTCACCTCCTCCTTCAAGGAACGACAGCGACAGCTTGACGCCGCTGCCCTCCTGCTCCGACAGCGACACGCGCACGGGCAGCGGAGCAGAAGCATCGGCAGCAGCAGCAGCAGCAGCATCAGAAGGGGCATCGATGGCGGCAGCAGCGGCAGCAGCAGGGGCGGGTTCGTCGACCTCCATCTCCTTCGCTCCTCCTCCCTCTCGCTCGCGCTCTTCCTTCGCCGCTTCCTCTGTCGCTGCCTTCCTCTCGGCCTCGGCCTCGGCCTCTGCCGCCGCAGCCTTCTCCCTCGCGGCGCGCGCCTCTTCCTCCTCGGCCTGCGCCCGCGCCAGCCACATCTTCTTGTGCTTCGGGATGGGCACGGCGCCCGGGGAGCCCGGCTCCTCGGGTTGAGGAGGCTGAGCCTGCTGCTGCTGCTGCTTCGGACCGAGGCTTTTCTCTCCGTCGGCGAGCGCCGCCGCGGCGAGCGCCTCGAAGCCGCCCGAGCCGCCGCTGTCGTTGTCGTTGTCGGCCTGGTTGGGGGCCTCCTGTTGTTGTTTTTGTTTTTGGAGCGGGAAGAGAGAAAGGGGTGTGAGAGAGTTTTGAGATGGAAAAAAAGGAAAAGAAAAAAGAAAAAAAGCTCAAGTCCTCAGTTCTCATAATCAGTATTTTGTTTTTTGCCCTTCAGCGACGCGCCGTTTTTCAGAGAAAAAACAGGCGGCGGCCTTTGAGGGGGAAAAGCCAAGGAGAGGAAGAGGAGGAAGAAGAAGAAGAAAAAGAGAAGAGAGAGAGAGGAAGAGAGAGAAAGAGGTACGGAAAAAATTCCACGCTCGAAAAGAATTCAAGCTGCCTCTTCAACTCTCCCTCTCTCCCTCCCCTCCCCTCCCCCTTCAACCACCTCCTCCCCCACTCCTCGACCCCCCACCCCCCGCGTGCCGCAGACCAAGCAAAGAGGTAGTAAAAGAAGCAAGGGGAAAAAGAAGAGAATCCCCCTCATCCCCTTGCAGCTTCCACTCCCAAAAAGCTTGCTCTTTCTCAGGAGCAAAAAGTTTTTCCTTTTTTGCGTCACCGGACTCATTTTTGATTTTTTTTTCCCCGCAAAAAAAAAAGAAAAAACCAACTCACCATCGAAGCCTTCCTCTTCTTGAGCCGCGCGCGCTCGCCGCGCCTGTCTCTGGGGCGCTTGCTGCTGCCACCTTTCCCGCCTCCTTCGCCGCCAGAGGAACCGCCTCGCTGCTGCTGCTGGAACTGCTGCTGCAGCTCTGCTTCCGCCGCGGCGGCTTCGGCCTCGGCCGCCGCCGCGGCCGCGGCGGCTCTCCTCTCGACCGCGGCGTCCCCGACGGCCAGCCGCGCCCTCTCGTCGACGCGCCCGCCGTCGAGCCAGCGGTGCGGGGCCGTGGAGAGGTCGAGCCACTCCTCGTCGCCGGCGTCGTAGAGGATAAAGTGCTCGAGGGGCGAGGGGGCAGGGAAGGAGATTTCGTTTTCGTTTTCCGTCGTCGTTCTCGCCGCCGAAGCCACGCCTCCTTCCGCGTCAACCTCCTCCCCCTCGCCCTCCTTCTTGCGGGACCCGATCACGGTCCCGCAGTAGACCGCGCCGTCGCCGTCCCACTCCACCTCGAGCCTGCGCCCAAAGTCCCTCGAGTCCCTGTCGGGGCCCGGGGGCGAAGAGGAAGGGGAGGCGGAGAGGTTGTTCGGCGGGGCGTTGGCGTTTGCGTGCGCCGACGCGAAAGCGCCGCCTCCGGTCGCGTCGACCTCGAGCGCCGTCGCAGCCTCGTCGAGCGGGTCCTCGCACAGCCGCGCGGGCAGGAGCGCCTGCTGGTGGTGCTGCGGGTTCGGGAGCGGGGCAGCGACGACGTGAAAGGCGTCCGCCGCCGCCGGGGCCGGGGCGGCGCGCTTGCGGGGGCGGCCCCTGGGCTTCGGGTTGGGCAGCGCGCGCTCGGCGGGTTGATGGAGGTGTTGCTGTTGCTCGGAAGCGCCGCCGCCGGCCGCAGGAGCAGCGGCGGCCTCGAGAGGAGGCGCCGCGGAGGCGACAGCAGGGCTCGCAGCAGCAGCAGCAGCAGCGTCGTTTCCGGGGACAGCAGGAGGGGCCTGCGGCACGGAAGCAGCAGCAGGAATAGTAGCAGCAGGAGCGACGGGAGCAGCAGCAGCAGCGGCAGCGACCGAAGAAGAGCTCGCCTTCTTCTTCTTCTCCACAATCAGCGTGCCCCTGCAGTTGGGCGCCCCGCACTTGCACTCGTAGTTGCTCGGCCTCCCGCTCATGCCCCCCCTTGTCGAGTCGAAGGCATAGTCATAGGCAAGCTCCTCTCCCGGGGAGATGTCTCGCAAGGTGAAGATGCCGACGCGGGGCTCTCCCGACGCCGCGTCGGTCCATACCTGCGCCTCGCAGTTGGGGGAGCAGCTCGAGTTCAGTAACCTGCCGAGGCTGCCCTTGTCGCGGGCGTCGATCGAGTGCTTGTTGTCCAGGGCCATGTAGTAGACGTCCGGGATCCCCGCCGCGGCGGCCTCCTCGAGGCGGCGCTGGCACTCGTCGGTGGTGACGACCTCCCCGGCGTACTCGACGACAAAGGCCCCCCGCTCGAGTCTCGCCAGGGCCCGCACGCCCCACCCCTTGGCGTCGGTCGTGAAGGCCTCGACGGGGGCGCGCCCCTGGGCCTGGAACTCTTTGTTGCGGCAGAGGTCGCCGCAGGGGCAGGAGCGCGGGTCGCAGCGGACGCGGGAGAGCGCGTTGAGGCACGTGGCCGGGTCGCAGTCGAGCGAAGGGGGGTCGGCGTCGCTCGAAGGGGCGTGGTGGTGCCCGGAGAGGCGGGAGCCGGCGCCCGCCCTGCGGGGCGCGGCGCCTGCGAGGGCTGCCGCGAGGGCGAGGGAGGCCTGGTCGTCGGCGGCAGGGGCAGCGGGAGCAGCAGCAGCTGTTGTTGTTGCGTTTGCTTCCGTTGCTGCCGCCGTCGTCGTCGTCGCCGTCGTCGCCGCCGCGCCTTGTTCCGCCGCCGCTTCCTCGTCGCTCTTCTCGCGCTTGGGCCGCTGCTCCGCTTGGGCCGCCGCGGCGTCGTCGGTAGCAGCAGCAACAGGAGCAGCAGCGGCGTCAGAAGCAACGGCTGGCGTCTCCTCTTTCTGCTCGCTTCCTCCCGCGCTTTTCTCCCTCGCCGCCGTTGCCGCCGCCGCCGCCGCCGCTTCCCTCTCCTTCTCCTCCCTCGCCTCCCTATCCCGCTCCTCCTTCGACCTGCTCGGCACGCAGCTGCAGACGGCAACCTCGTCCTTGGGCAGGCGCTTGGGCCTCTCGGCGGGCAGAACCCACGAGTTGCGCCTCAGCGACTCGTACTGCGGCTTGGCCCCGCCGCGGAAGCGCAGCGGGGCGTTGCCCTGGGCCAGGAGGGAAGGCGGCGGCGCGACGAACGAAGGCACGGCGGTCTTCTTTGTCGTTGTCGTTGTTGCTGCTCCCGTTGCCGCCGTGCCGTTTTCCGAGGCCGTCGCGGTGTCCGAGGCCGAGCGGGCAGGAGCCAAAGGGGCTACAGCAAGGATATGAGGGACAGAAGCAATCGCTGTCGTCGCTTGCTGCTGCTGCTTGTTCGCGGCGGCGCCGGCGGCGGCGGCGGCGGCAGCTGCGGCGGCAGCCGTCGCTGCGTCGGCGCCGCTCGCCTTGGCGGCCTTGAGGGCTCGCTTGGCGAGCTCGCTGGGGCGAGGTGGGCGCGGGCCCTTTTTTGCGGCAGCAGCAGCAGCAGGATCGGCGGCGGCAGTGGAAGCAGGGGCGGGGATAGCAGCAGCAGCAGGAGCTGCTGCTGCTGCCTCTCCTTCCTCCTCCTTGGCTTCGCTCTCCTTCTTCTTCGCCTCCTCCTCCTCCTCGGCAACCGTTTCCTCCTCCTTGCCTGCAGCCTCTTCTCCCTTGGCGGCAGCAGCGGGAGCAGCAGCGGAAGCAGGGGCGGGAGCGGGCCTCTTGCGAGACTTGGCAGCAGGGTCTCTGGAAGCAGCGGCAGCAGCAGCCGGGGCAGCAGCAGGAGCGCCCTTTTTCGAGGCGGCAGCAGCAGCGGCAGCATTCGCCGCGCTCGCCGCGCTCGCGTTCCCTTTGCCAAACCCGTGGCCCCTCCACCACCCCGGAGGCAGCGCCCCGGGCTTCCCGCCCAGCACGTCGATCGCCTGCCTCACCGCCCTCACGAAGGCGGCCCTCGCCGCGGCCCGGCGCACGCACCCGCGCTCGAGCCCGTCGCTCCACTCGAGCACATCTGGGCAGTCGTCCTTGCTCGAGCCCCCTCCTCCGTTACCGTTTCCGCCTCCGTTTCCACCTGGAGTCCGCGCGTGCGGCAGCCAGGCGCGCTCTGCCGAGCCGAAGAAGACGACCCCGACGGAGTCGTCGTCGGGAAAAGCGGCAGCAGAAGAGGAGGAGGAAGCCTTGCCGCCTCCCCTGTTGTTGCTGCTGCTGCTCCCTCCATTTCCTCCGCCGCCGGTGCGCTTGCCCGCGGCCCTCGCCGCCTTCAGCGCCGGGTCCGCCGCCACGGACGCGCCCGGGACCACCTGCGCCGGCCAGAAGGGGTAGCCTTTCAACCTGGCCCAGATCACGCCGTGGCGCGCCGCGGCGGAGACCACGGAGGGCGCCGACGCGGCCTCGGCGAGCGCCGCGGCCTCGGGCGAGGGGGGCTTGGGCGCCGCCGCCGCTTGGGGCGGAGCAGCAGCCGTCGAGGTTGCTGCCGCTGCTGCTGCCGCCGCTGCCTTCTTGGCGTTGGCAGCAGCTGCCGCGGCAGACGTGGACGCTGCCGTGATGGCGGCCGTGGCAGCGGTGGCGGCGGCTCTGCTCTTCTTCAAGGGAGGCTGAGCGGCAGCGGCGGCAGCGGCGGCGGCAGCGCGAGCCCTGGCCCTCGCCGCAGCGGCCGCCGCGGGTGGGGAGACGTCGCGCGCGGCGAGCCTCGCCACCGTGTCCGCCGCGGGCGTGCGCGAGCGCGACCTGGAGCGCTTGGTGGCGGGCTGCTGGTCGGCCGGGGTCGCGTCGTCGTTCTCGTTCTTGGAGGTGTTGGTGTTGGTGTTGTTGGTGGTGGTCGTCGTCGCCGCGGCGGTCGTCGTCGCCGCATCGCCGCCGCCGCCGCTCCCGACTCGCCTCTTCTTCTCCGTCCCCGCAGCAACAGCAGGAGCGTCTGCGTCCTTCTTCGCTCCGGCGGCGCCTTCGGCGTGCCCGCCGCTCCTCGACCTCTGCAAGGCAGAACCGGAAGCGTTGCCGTTGGCGTGCGGCGAGGGCGGCTTTGCCGGTGCCGCGGCAGGAGAGGAAGCAAGAGCGTCGCCGGCGGCGTCGCCGGCGTCGCCGCCGCGAGGAGCGACATCGTCGACGCTCCTGCGCCCCGCTCCGCCCCCTGCCGCCTCGTTCTTCGCAGACGAGGGCCTGGCGCGCGCCTCAACGTCGTCACCCGGAGGTGGGACAGCCTTGGAGGGCTCTCCCTGCGACGTCATCCCTCAAGAGAGAATGAGAGGAAAAAAGGAAAAAAAGAGGGAAACGCTCGATGGAGTTTTTTTCTTCCCGTTTCTTTTTCTCTGCGTTTTCGTCCTCTGCGCGCTCTGTCTCGTCCGCGGAGGAACGAGAGGAGGGCGTGCAGAGTGTGCTCGTGGGAGGACACAGGGAGAGCGTGCCTCTTTCGCCGCGTAAAAAAAAGAGAAAAAGAGACTCAACTTTTTTTTTCGTTTTTTTTTTCGTTTCGTCGAAAGGCAAGTGAGAGAGAGAGAGGGAGAGAGAAAAACTCGACGACGCTTTCTTTTCTTCGACCTCCCCACCTCCACCTCCACCACCTTCCTCTCTCTCCTCTTTTCCATCATCGATCCTTTTTTTTCTTTGCCTTTCTCCAGTTACAGGCTCATTAAGTCTCTAATGGTCTCAGTCTCTCTCCAGGGAACACACGCCAAACACAAACACTCTCTCTTTCTTTTCTCTCTCTTCTCTTTCTAGTTCTCTCTCGAGAGAGGCGAGGTCGAGGGAGGGGGAGAGAAGGGGAAGAACGCGTTGGTTCTGGCCCCGCTTCCTGCTCCCCTACCTTCCTAACCCCCTCCCTCTCTCTCTCATTCTCCTCTCATCATTCCCCACGGACGATGAAGAAAGAACCCAAAAGAACAACAAGAAGAAAAGGCTACCTCAAAAGAGTTGCGAGAGAAAAAACCTCTAGAGGGTCGGTGCGCGCTCGGCGGCGCGGACGACCGAGAGCAGGTTGTTGCCGAAGGGGTCGGCGATGTGGTCGGAGAAGTTGGTGTAGGGGCCCTGTCCGGTGACCAGGGACTGGATCCAGAAGCCGAGCATGGCGACTGTGGGTGGGGGGGTGGGGGTAGAGAGAGGAAGGAGGAAAGAGAGGAGGAGGAGGGTGAGTAACGAAGAAGAAGGAAGAAAGAGAGAAAGAAAAGAAAGAAAGAAAAAAAAGGTTTCTCTCTTCTTCTTGCTCCTCCTTACCCATGGCGAGGCGGCCGTTCTTGATCTCCTTGACCTTGAGCTCCTCCAGGGTCTCGGGGTCGTCGGCCAGGCCCAGGGGGTCGAAGGGGCCTCCCGGGTAAAGAGGGTCGAGCCCGTCAAAGACCGAGGCATCAAACTTGCCGACGCCAGGGGAGTAGCCCGCGGGGCCCTCTCCGGAAGCGCGGAAGCGCTCGACGGCGGCGATCAGCGCCACGTTGATGGCGGCGACGGCGGCCAGCGGCAGCGGGTTGGTGATGATCCCCCAGGGCACGGCGAAGTAGGTCAGCGAGCCGGAGTTGGCGAGCTCGAACGGCGCGTCGAACCAGGTCGCGCCGCGCAGGTCGGCGCCGTTGGCCTTGAGGCCCTCCGGGATGATGGTCCCGGCGGCGCCGAGCATGGCCCAGCGGGCGTGGAGAAGCTCGTTGGCGCGGTACTTCTCGACGCCCTCGGCGTCCTTGCCGAGGCCCAGGGGGTCGTAGCCGTAGCTGTGGTTGGTTGTTTTTGAGTGAAGAGAGAGAGAGGGAGAGAGAGTTGGGAGAGAAGAGAGGGTGAGATAAGACGAAGTCGAAGAAGAAGGGACGAGCGATGAAAGCCGGAAAGATAGCGAGCAGCGCCGTCTCTGCGCTGGTCGCTGCCGCCGCGGCCTGTATTGCCATTGCGCCTTCCATTTCAACCGCCAAGGCATCGCCTTTCGCCCAAGCTCTGCACGGATCCGATGGGCCGACGTCGTCTCGCGTCGAAAGGGGTAGACTGCTTGGTGGGTCGAGGGGCAGGGAGAGCGGCGCGAGGGCCGCAAAACGCGATCGCTTTGGATTCGCTCTCCGCCGCCGCCGTCGCTAGCGTCTGAAAGGAACAAAAAAAAGGGTCGAAAGCGATCTTTTCTCTCCCCGCGCCCTCGCCTTCTTCCATCTCTAACCACACTTACTCTCCCGCGAGGGTGCCGTTGAGGTACGAGGGGATCTCCGAGCGGTCGAGGAGGCCGCCGGGTAAGTACAGGAGGCGGTCGGGGCCTATATTTGGGGGAGGTTGCAGTTCAGAATCGAGAATTGAGTTGATGGTCAGAAGCAAGAGAGAAGAGGCAAAAAGAAGAAGAGCAAGAGAGAGTTTCAATCAAAGCGACGTCACTCGTTCGCCCCCGCGCTGCCGCTTGCAGGGGCGCGCATTTGATCTTTTCTCTTTGGGACGTTGGTATCTTGATGTGTCGCAGCTGTCCCTCGAACGACAGAGGCAAAGACGCTCTCGGCTCGGAGGAATCGACCGGCAAGAGGATGCACGTTTTTTTTTCTTTGGCTTGCTCCTTGCTCCTATGCTTGCTGCAAAGGGTCAAATTGCAATTCGCGACCAACTCTGCTCCCCCGCGCGCTCCTCACCGTAGTACTTGGACAGCGACGGCTTGGCGGCGCCCGCGGACTTGGGGGCCGTCTTCTTAGCCGGGGCCGCCTTCTTCGCGGCCGCGTTGACGCGGAGGGACAGGGAGCGCTGCATGTTTTTTTTTCTTTGGAAAAAGTTGAAAGAGAGGCGAAAGAGGCAAAGAGAAAAAGGGAAATTTGTGATTTTCTTTCGACTCGGGCGTTTTTTTTTTTTCCTCAACCACGACCAAGCCAGCTCGTCGCGGGGACCAGGCCACCTCTCCTCCCGCCACAGCAGAGAGAGAGAGAATGAGAGAACTGATCAACTGCTTCGTCTTTTTCGTCACGTTGTTTTGGTTTGGTTGCAATTTCTCTCTCTCAACTTTTAAACAAAAATCAATTCTTTTCATCAACAACAAAAAAAGATCTCAAACGGCAACGGCAGCAGCAGCAGGAGCAGCAGCAGCTCCGTTCCCATTCGTCGCAGCAACCATCGTCCCCAGCACGCCCTCGTCGAACGCCATCGCCCGGGGGAGCACCTCGATGTCCCCGTAGCTCTCGCGTTGGGAGACGTCCACGAAGCCCCTCGATCTCAAAACCAGAACCTCGAAGAACCAGCGAGCGGCGTCGAGCCTCGTCGCGCCGGCAGTGACCGCGGCGAGCGAGACGGGCTTGGCGGCCTCGAGGCGGCCGAGGGCCGCGTCGGAGCCCCACTCGCCCTGGAAGCGGTCGAGGGCCGCGCGGGTCCTCCTCGTGATGGCCGCGGAGTGGGCGGAGGCGGCGCCGGTGGAGGAAGGGCCCGCGGTGTTGTCGACCGCGGTGTTGTTGTTGTCGTTCGCGGCGTTTTCCGCGGCGCGGCCGACGCGCTCTTCCTCGCTCTCGTCATCGCTGTTTTCGATGCCTCCGAAGCCTCCTCCGGCATGGTCGTCCTCGTCGTCGTCGTCGTCGTTCTCGAAGCCGCCTCCGCCGGCCCAGGCGCCGCCGTCATCGTTGAAGCCTCCGTTGTCTCCAAAGGCAGAGGGGCCAGCGGCGAGATCTTCTTCTCCTCCAGCACCAACAGCAGCATTGTTGTTGGCCCGCGGCTTTCTCGGCACGGCCGCGACAGGCGGCGGCGCGCACCTGACGACGGCGTCGTACAGCTCCGGAGCCATGAAGGGAGCGAACGTCGGCCTCGCCAGCAGCGCCCTCCCCCTGTCGCTCTTCTCTCTTCTGGCTCTCGCCTGCGCGGCGTTGGCCACCAGCAGGTCCGTGAGCGCCGCGCCGTACTCGTCCGCCGAGGCGAAGCCCGCGTTGGCGGCCGCAAGCTCGACGACGCGCAGCAGCGGCGTCGCGTCCTGCAGCAGCCTGCGGATCTCGATGTTGACCATCTGGGTCCGCGCGGCTCCGGTCTCGGCGCTGACGTCGAGGCGCGGTCGCTTTCGGCGCAAGGGGCGACCGCCGTTGGCCGCGGCGAGCAGGGCCGCGGTGCCGATAAGCGCCGGAGACCCGTCGTCGCCGTCACCGGGCGTCGGCGGGAGGCCCGAAGGGGTGAGCCCTGCTCCTCGGTCCAAGTCGTCGTCGTCGTCATCGCCGCCACCGCCAAAGCCGCCGCCTCCGATGTCGTCATCGTCGTCGTCGTAGTAGTTGGGGGGCTCCATGCCCTCCGTGAACATCTTCGTCGCCATGGATTGATTTCCCGCATTTCCATTTCCTCCGTCGTCGCCAAACAGGCCAGAGGCAGGGGGCAGGCGGTCGGGCAGCGCCGACGCGTCTCGCAGGGTCTCCACGTCCCCGTCGTCCGCGAATGTGTGGTCCCCGGGAGCGAAGGGCGCCCCGGCGGACCCGGAGAGAGCGCGCTCGATCTCTCGGCCGGAGAGGGCGAAGCGCACGCCGTTGCCGCCGCCGCCGCCCGCGCCGCCGGCCGAGGTCGGGTCAAACGCGTTGTTGCCTCCCCCAGGGTGCATCGACGAAGGGAGCAGCGTCGAGACCTCCTCGGCGATCAGGAAGGAGTCCCCCGTCAGCGAGAAGTTGGCGGCCCCGCCGAGCTCGATGGAGGCGGCGAAGGCGTCCAGCGCGCTGCTGTTGTTGTTGTTCCCACCGTTCCCTCCGAAAAAGCGGCCTCCGCCTGTGATGCTGCCCCCGGCGTTCAGCGCCGCGACGATGTCTGCGACGTCCCCTCCGCTGGTCCCCTCGGGGAGGGTGATCGAGGCGATGACGGCCGTGGCGTCGCGCTCGTCCTCCGGGAGGTCGACGTCGCCGTCGAACCCTTCGCCTCCGGCGCCGCCGCCCACGCCGCCGCCGTTGCGGTGGAGCGTCGCGGCGATGCGCGCCATGGCGTCGTTGCAGTCCGAGTAGAGGTAGCCTACCTTGCGGGAGTAGATCTTGACGACCCCGAGCAGGAGCTGGCCCGAGAGGCGCAGGGCGAGCGGGGCCTCCGGGTTGATGATTGAGTCTGTTGGGGTGGAGGTTGTTGAAAGAGGAGGAAGAAGAGGTTGAGAGGTTGAGCGAGAGACAGCAACGAACGAAGCACGGCCAAAAAGGGGACATGGCCAAAAAGGGGAGCGCCACGTTGAGTGGCGCTCCCGAGGGTGTCTTCCAAAAGTCCGTCCAATTGCCCCCCGTATCTCCAATCAAACACTTTGGCGTCGCATCACTCGACAGATCCTGCCCTCCCGTGGATATGAAGAGAGGAACAAGGGCCTGCGTGATGGAGAACGACGGCGACAGAAAATCGCAAATCAAATGGTTCGCACGACATCGAAAAATTTTCCGTTTGAAACATATTGACACGCACCGACACTCGAAGCGATGTCGGCTTCAAACACCTGCGAGCGCTTGAGCCTGCGGTCCAGGTGCGCGGCGATCCAGATGGTGCCCAGGGGCCCCTTCTTGGCCAGGATCTGCGTGGAGTAGAACATCGCAAGGTGTTTAAATCCGGGAGATGGAGTTTATTTCGAAATTCGACGATGACGACGTCGCGAATGGATGATGATGCTCTTCCGCCCTCTTCAACTCTCTCGCTCTCGCTCTCCTTCGCTGCGTCTCTCTCACTCGAGCCGCAGTGCGGCAAGGAGGGCGAGAGAGAGATCGAACTCTGCTTCGTACGGCGACGGACAGAGAGATCCACGCGGAGGCGTGCGAAGCTCCTCTTTCTCGCGAGAGAGAAAGAGAGAGAAAAAACAAAAGTGAGGCGAAAATGTCGCCTCTCGAAGAGTCTTCACAACTCGGCGATTGCCATCAAAAAAGAAAACTTCGACGAAAACAAAAACACTCGATCCGTCTCTCTCTTCTTCTTTGTCGCTCGCAGCAACCTCCATGGCTGCCGTGTCCGGTGTCGAGGGCGCCCCCGCGCGGTGAGATCAAGGGCGAGAAGGACGATAAAGAAGGAAGAAACCGACTTTGAAAAAAAGAGGCATTTCGATTTCGACGTCGCCCAATCGCGCAAGTCGTCGTCGTTTTTTTTTCGACCTCCTCCTCCTCCTGTCTCTCACTTCCTCCTCCGCCACCCCCCCGAAACTAAAAAAACAGCGCCTCCATCCCGGCCGAGCTCCTCGCCCCTCCCACATCCGCAGCAGCAGCAGACCCCCCTGCGAGGCTGGCGCGCCCGGACCTCCCCTACGCCTGCCGCGACGAGAGGTTTTTGCTCAGGGACCGGGCCTATGCCGACCAGTATGCGGCGACCTACTTCTGCCGCCTGGCGCTCTCTCGTCCGGCGCTCGCGGCGGCGGCACGGAAGAAATGGCCCTCGCTGGAGGTGGTGAGTGTGCTGGACCTCGAGGAGGGGAAAGAGTGCGCCGTGGTCGGCACGATCTACAAGGAGCAGGCGGCCAAGCCGTCGGCGCTCGATGCGGCCGCGGCGGCGGCCAAGGGCGGAGCGACCAGCGGGTCTGCTGCCGCCGCCCCTTCCGGGTCGAACATCGAGGCGCTGGCCGGGGGGATCCCCTCGCTGGCGCACGCCAAGGACGCGCTGGTGCTGGAGGACGCCGGGGCGCGCGTGGCGCTGAGCTCTGCGAGCGAAAACGGGACAGCTTCGACCTCAAACGGAGGCGCTTTACCGCCGGGACCTCTCGTTACCGGCGTCGTCGTCGCCCTGCGAGGCGCCGTCAACGAGGACGGCGCCTTCGAGGTCTCGGACTCCCTGTTCCGCGGCCCGGGGGCCCCTCCCCCCGCGCGAGACCCGGCCTTGCTGGTTCCGAACTCGAACTCGAACTCGACCTCGAATTCGAACTCGTCGGCTGCAGAAAACGCCACCGTGCTCCAGGGGGACCCCTATGTCGCCCTCGTCTCCGGCCTCGGCGCCGCGGCAGCCTCCCTGTCCACCTCTTCCACTTCCTCCTCGTCAGACGGCAGAGGCAGCGACGGGCTGCACACAGCCGCGGCGGCCTCGCTGGCCGCGGACCTGCTCTCGGGCCTGGCCGGCGCCGGCGACGACGGCGCGCTGTTCGCGCGCGTCGCCCGCGTCGTCGTCGCCGGCGGGCTGGTCTCCGGGGGCGACTCGCTGGCCGCGGCCGCGGCCTCCGCTGCAGCGGGGAACCTGTGTGGCGTCGGGGGGCTCGGCGGCGTTTCTGGTGGTGGAGGTGGAAGTGGTGGAGCTGGAGGAGTCGGCGGCAAGGCAGCGACGGCGGCGGCTTCCGCCTCGGCCAGAGCGGCGCTGGGTGGACCCCTTCGCGACGCCGACGCCCTCGCCCTCTCCCTGGCCTGCTCCGTGCCTCTGGACGTCATGCCGGGCCTGCCTGACCCGACGGGCCACGCCCTGCCGCAGCAGCCGCTGCACGCGTGCCTGCTCCCCGGAGCCGCTTCGAGGTTTGGCGGCAAGGGCGGAGGAGGCAAGAAAGGGACTCTTGTCCGCGCCACCAACCCGCACGATTTTGATTTGGGAGGCGTCCGCTTCCTGGGCACCTCGGGCCAGAACGTCGACGACGTCCTCCGGTGGTCCACGTTAGGATTGGAGAACAGAGACTCAAAGGCCGAAGAGGAGCCCTCGACGAAAAACAGGGCGACGCTCGGCGACGGCCACCGCCGCTGCGAGGCCCTACGGTCGCTGCTGAGGTGGGGCCACCTGGCGCCGACAGCCCCGGACACGCTCGCGGCCTTCCCATTCAAGTCGACGGACCCGTTCGTGATGGACGGGTCGCCGCACGTGTTCTTCTGCGGCGGCGGGCGCGAGTTCGCGACGGCGACGGCAGTGGTCGGGGAGGACGGCCGCGTCGTCGAGGGAGAGGAAGCGGAGAAAAACTCGTCTTCTTCAACCTCGACGGTTCGTCTGATCTCGGTCCCTGATTTCTCGGCCTCGCCTGTGATCGTGCTGGTCAATCTGAGGACGCTCGACTGCCACCCGGTGCGGGTGCAGGCGTGAAGAGGAGGGAAAGAGCGAGAGAGAGAGAGAGAGAGAGAGAGAAGAGAGAAGAGAGAAGAGAGAGATCATTTTCATTTTTTTTTTGCAAAAGAAAAAAACGTTGAGTGGGACAAAGAAACAGAAGAAAAAACTAGGTTTCAGCGCCGGCCTCCTCCGCGGCCTCCTCCTCGATGGTGCTGTTGCTGCTGGTGCTGGAGCGCGGCGTAGGGGTTTTGCTGCTGCTGCGGTTGCTGTTGGCCGTAGCCACCTCCTCCACCGCCCGCCGCCCAATTTCCGCCTCCTCCGTGTTGCCCCGGCGCCGCGGCGAAGCCGCCGCCGCCCCCCGTCCCGACGGCCCCGGGAGGGAGGTAGCCGGGAGGGCCGCCGCCGCCTCCGTACATGCCAGGAGGGGCGGCGGCGAAGGGGTGCCCCGGCATCGGCTGCTGCATCCGCATCTGAGGCGGCGGCGCGCTCGCCCAACCTCCTCCGCCGCCTCCTCCGCCTTGCTGCTGCATTTGCTGCACCCGCTGCTGCGCCTGCTGCGCCGCGTAGTAGTAGGCAGCCGCTGCCTGGTACTGCGACGGCGGGGGGGCCTGCTGCTGCTGCTGGTTGAGCGGCGGTGGGGGGCCGCCGACGGGGCGGAACTGCGGGTTCGGGTTTTGGAAACCACCTCCTTGCGGAGCCCAGCCGCCGCCGAAATACTGCTGCTGCTGCTGCTGCTGCTGAGGAGGAGGAGGAGGACCCCGCCACTGCTGCTGCTGCTGCTGCTGATAGTTGTTGTTGTTGTACTGCCCTCCGCCGCCTCCGCGCCCTTGATACCCGCCGCCACCTCCGCCTTGGTGGCCGTAGCCCCCGCCGCCGTAGCTAGCCTCGCGGCCGTGGCCATGATATCCCCCTCGACCTCCGTTTCCGCCGTTTCCGCCGTTCCAGCCCGACCAACCACCCCCACGCCCTCCATTGGGGCCCCCGCCGCCGCCGAACCTGGGCCTGTCCTCGTGCCACAGGGGTTTTGGAGGAGGCAGGTCGCTCTCGGTCACCACGGGCGGTTCCAAGGGCTGGCCCGGCAGCGGCCTCGAAACGTGCCTTGTCGTCTCTGCGTCGGCCGGCAGGCGGTACCGAGCGACGACGACGGCGTTCGGGGACACGTCGTCCCCCAATCCCGGAGGCGCGGGCAGGGTCGGGGGGCAGGGCTCGCCCGAGGCCGGGGGCAGGAGGAGGCCGCCGAGGCCGCCCGTGCGGGAGGCGTCGATGACGCGGCCGACGACGGTTTCGTCGTTTTCGGTTTCGGTTCCGGTTTCGGTTTGGTCGTCGTCGTCGTCGGCCTTTTTCGTCGTCGTCTTTTTCTTCTTCTTCGCCGCCGCCGCTCCTTTCCCCTTCTTCTTCCCCTTCCCTGCTCCTCCTCCTCCGTTGTCCATCGTCCCCTTTGCCGCAGCCAGGTCCGAGAGCTCGAAGACGTCCGGAGCCAGCGGGTGCGACGACGACATCAGCAGCAGCTCGTCCCTGCGCCCGTTGCGCGCCGCGGCGTCCCCCGTCAGCGCCGCCGCCAGCGGCCTCGTCTCGCGCAGCAGCCTCGTCTCGTCGATGAACGGCAGCAGCGCGACGCCCTGCCACGAGAACCTCTTTCCGTTCATGTCGACCTCGAACTCGCGCGGGTAGAAGTCGGCGATGGGAGAGTCGAGCTCGAACAGGGGCTGGTAGGATTCCGGCAAAGCGTGGCCCGAGGCCGCGGGCAAGACGCCCATGAGCTGGTCAAACGGCAAAAAGGGCTCGCCTTTCTCGAAGGCGACGTCGACGGCGGAGAGGCCGACGAGATCCGAGGCAAAGGGAGCGTAGTGGAACGGGTAGAACCAGGTCCAGCTGGCCACGCCCTCGTAGTAGTAGCGCAGGACCCAGGCGAGGCCACGGACGTACTCCTTGACCATGGCGCGGACGGCATCCTGCAGGCGCGTGTCGGTGTTGGAAGAAGCGGAAGCCGAAGAAGAAGAACCCGAAATGCCGTTTTTCGGGATCGGCAGGCCGAGCTTTTCTGAATAGTAGCGCTCCCTCCATCCCTGCTGGCCCAGCCTGATCCGCTCCTCGTGCGCGATCATGTCGTCGAACTTGTCTCCTTTATCTTTGAGGGCGGCTTCTAAAGCTGTGCCGAGGGAGGCGGCTGCCTCTGCGGCGGCGGCCTCTTTTGCGGCGGCGGCGGCGGCGGTCGCGGCGGCGAGGGCGGCAGCCTTTGAGGGTCCCTCGTCGGCCTCGTCGGCGTCGTCGAGGATGAAGCCGTCTTCCTCTTCGTCATCGTCATCGTCGGCGAGATCCTCTCCGCCTCCCTCTTCCTTGATGGGCTTGGCGTCTTGATCAGGGGGAGCGGCCGCGGCCTCGCCTTTCAGAGAGGACCAGAAGGCGGCGGCGGCCGAAGCGTCCTTCGCGTCTCCAGCTCCTCCTCCTCCGCCTTCCTTCCCTTCCACTTTGACCTCGCGCTTCACGCCCCCGTCCGGGCGCGGGCGCTTGGAGGGGTTGGAGCTGTCGTCGTCGGCAGCAGCAGCAGCAGCAGCAGCAGCAGCAGCGCCGTTTGCTGCCGCAACAACCTCCTTCTTTTCCTCCTTCTCCTTCTTCTCCTTCTTCTTCTCCTCCCCTCCGTCAGAGGCCCCGCGCTTGACCCCGGAGATGCGCTCCCTGAGGGCCAGCGCCGCGCCCCTGTTGGAGGCCGCGACGGGCTGCGCGGGAGCGGAGAGGGCGGCCGCGGCGGAGGAGCTCAGCCTTCCCGCGGCGAAGGCGGGCAGCGGCGCAGCCAGCACTACCGGGGCCTTGTTGCTGCCTCCGTCGCCGCCAACGCCGCCGGCACCGGGAGCAGTCAGCGACTTCATGTAGGCCGCCGAAGGGGCTGCGGCGGTCCACTTGCCAGGCCCCGCGCGGCCAGCTCCTCCCCCCTTCCCCCCTCCTGCACCTCCGCCTCCTCCCGCCTCCTTCGCCGCGGCCACCGCCGCCGCCTGCTGCTTGTCCCGCTCCCGCCGCTGCCGGTCCCGGTGCAGCATCCTCGCCCTCTTCGCGAAGATCTGCTCCTCGTGCACGGCCACGGCCCTGATGAACGCCTCGACGCGGGGCATGTCAGGCTCGGCGCCGTCAACCAGATACCCGCCCAGAGAAGGTAAAACCTTTTTATAAGTTGCCATCAACAGCTCAATGGCCCCCTCTCGGATCTCCAAGGAAGGGGAGTGAGGCAGGAAATCGTTGCCGACGAAGAAGCACATGAAGACGAAGTCGTCGAAGACGCGCTCCGGGTCGTAGGAGAAGGAGTCGGAGGGAGGAGATTGGGGCTGGGCGGCGCCCGAAGCGCCGCCGCTTGCTCCCGCCGCCGCCGCTCCCGCCGCCGCCGCCGCTCCTGCTCCTCCTCCTCCTCCTCCTCCTCCTCCTCCTTGCTGCCTCGCCCTCGCCAGCTCCTGCTCGTCGAAACGGAACTCCAGCGCCAGGTACTCCCGGAGCACGTTCACGAGCAGGAACTGGTAGGGCTTGGCGCCTGGAGGGGCCAGGCCGGCGTTGCTGTCCTTTTTCTTGTCGCCGCTCTCGTCGTTGCCGCTCGCTTGCGCGACGAGCTCGGCGAGAGTCGGTTTCTTGTCCCCGCCTTTCGCCGGCGGCGTCACCACCTCACGCAGGATCACGAAGCGCGGCTCGTGCGTCGCCAGCGCCAGCATGATAAGGTCCGCGTCGAGCCCGTACAGGCAGTGCCGCGTCGCCGGGTTCCAGTTCGGGCGACCACGCTGCGCGCGGATGTAGGCCATGATCTTGTGTTCGCCTTCACCGGGCACGTTGGCGTCAGACAACAAGACCTGGACTCCCCTCCAACCCGGGTCCGAGTTCAGACGGACGTGGGCGTAGTACTGTAAGGCCACCGAGACTCGGTGCATGAAGGGCGTGCCCGGAGTAATGGTGTTGGAGTCAAAGGTCTCGGACTTGTTGTGCGCGCCTTTGGGCTTCGGCAGCACAATCCCTTGCCTCTCAAACTCGGCGCGCAGGCGTGCCTCCTCGGCTTCCTTCTCCTCGGCGTCCTGCGCCGCCCGGAAGCGGCGCGAGCGCTGCTGGTTCATCTTGGCGCGAGGGGCCACGCCGTCGATGGCCATGTAGAGGAGCTTGCGCGGGCGGACGATCGCGAAGAGGCGGTCGATGTAGTCGAACATGGTGGTGAAGACCTGAGAAGAAGAGAAAGTTTTTTTTTGTTTTTTGTCGAGGTCGAGGAATGAGAACGAAAGTCTGTTTTTTCCATCTCTTTCTTTTCTTTTCCATCTCCAAATAGCCCCCAACAAAAACCAACTTACCTCGGCCTCCGTCGTCGGCGCGGGCCTGTCTTCGGGGTGGAAGCACGGGTGAATGATCCCGTTCATGTCGAGGTAGAGGTTGTCGAACTCGAGGCCGTTCGGGTTGGCGCGCGAGGTGTCGGCGGGCACGAAGACGCCGTCGACGACCTCCTGGTGCTCCTCGACGCAGTCCTGGATGATGAGAGGGTAGCTGTTGTTGAGGTGACGATGCCGGCGGATAGGAAAGAGTATTTGTGTGAGACAAGGGCGGGAGGCGCGAGGAGGAAGGAGAAGAGGGACAGAGGAGGTCGAGGCGGCAGCAGCGGCGGCAACGAGCGAATGGCAAAAAAAATCTTTCTCCCTCTCCACTCCACTCTATCTCTCCTGTGCTTTCTCTCACCGTTGGCTCAGCCAGCGGTAGAACGCCGGGACTCCCATGGCAGCGGTTGGTCTCGGCGAAGGGTGCGGGGTGCGCTAGCGAAAGGAGATTGGGGATGACACAAGTCCGACGCGGCGGCTTGCAATGAATGTCCGATCGGACGAATGCTCCTTTGGCAGCTCCTCGGCGCTTCGCGTGCTTCTCAGCTGTCTCTTTCGCCGTGCGCTCGCTGGAAGCGAGGACGAGCACGGATGAGAGCTCGATGCCGTCGCGAACGATCGAGCGATTCGCAGGGAGAGAGACGAGAGAAGGAAACGATGCTCTCGATTGAAGCGAGAGAGAGAAGAACTGAGAGAGACCTCGACCTCCTCTTCGTCAAAAAAACTCTTGTCATCATCACTGCCTCTCTTTCCGTCATCTCGACGGATCTCTCTCTCTCTCTCTCTCTCGCCCTCTACAAATAAAAACTAAAACTCTCATAAACGCCGCGTTGTTGTGTGGTTGTTGTTGTCATCGAAAGAAAGAAAAAAAAACGATTCGGAAAAGAAGGTGCACTCGAACGAAAAAAAAAAAACGAAAACGCAAAACCCGAAATCCGAAGAAAAAAACTCCTCCTCCTCCTCTTTCCCTCACTTTCCCTCTCTCCTACTCCGCGTCATCCGCCAGGTCGCCCCACCTCACCCCGTACTTGGCCGCCAAGTAGTGCGCCCCGACGGGTCCCCTGGACCCATAGGGGTAAAGCTCCGGCTGCACCTTCCTTGAGTCCAATTCATTCAACAGCGGGGTGAACAGTCCCCAGGCCGCCTCGAGCTCGTCGGACCTGATGAAGAGCCGCTTGTCGCCGTTGACGACGTCGAGGATCAGCCTCTCGTAGGCGTCGGGCAGGGCCGCGTCCCCGAACCGGGACTTGTACGACAGGTCGAGCCTGGAGACGTCGAGCCTCAGTCCCAGGCCCGGAACCTTGTTGTTAACTTTCAGGTAAATCGCCTCGTCGGGCTGGATCCTGATGACCAGCTCGTTGGTCGTTCGGTCCAAGTCCAAGCCCAGTTTAGACCTGTACAGGTTGCCCGGGACGTGCCTGAACTGCACCCGGATCTCCGCAGAGCGCGAAGCCAAGGCCTTGCCGGCTTTCAGCAGGAACGGAACGCCGTCCCACCGGGCGTTGTTGATGAACATCGCCGCGGCGGCGAAGGTCGGGCACAGCGACCCCTTCGGCACCGTGTCGTCGTCCAGGTACCCGGGGAGCGCGGGCCTCCCCGGGGCGGCGGCGCGGCCCCTGTACTGCCCGACGACCACGTTGTCGATCGAGACCGGTCTCATGCTCCGGAGCACCTTCACCTTCTCGTCCCGGATGTCCTCGGCGTCGAGCGAGGCCGGGGGCTCCATCGCGAAGAGCGCGAGGATCTGGAGCAGGTGGTTCTGGATCACGTCGCGGATGATGCCGTAGGAGTCGAAGTAGCCGCTGTGGTTGAGGTGTGGAGGGGGAGAGGAGAAAAAGAGAGGAGGGAAGAGAGGAGAAAAGGGTGAGTTTCGAGCACTCGAAAGAAAGAAAGAAAAAAAACCAAAACCTCAACCAAACCACCACCTCCCTTACCCTCGCCCCTCGGTCCCAAAGTCCTCACTGAAGATGACCTGCACCGCCCTGATGTAGTTTCTCGACCACAAGGGTTCAAAAACCAAGTTGGCAAACCGCAGCACCGTCAAGTTTTCAATTAATTCTTTGCCGAGATAGTGGTCGATCCGGTACGTCGCGTCCTCGGACACGTGCTGCCCGAGTTCGCTCGCCAAGGCACGATAGGAGTCCGAGTCGCGGCCGAAGGGCTTCTCGACGATGACGCGGGTCCAGCCGGTCACGCTGGAGGCGGCCCTCGTGGCGGCGCGGGCGGCATCCACAAAGACCGAGGGGGGGATCGAAAGATAAAAAATGCGGTCTGCCTTCTTGGAAGGCGCCTCCGCGGCCGACGCCCTCTCTGCCAGTCGGGCAAAGGCCTCGTCGGAGCTGTATTGACCCGGTTGGTAGAAGCACCTGTCCAAAAACTCGGTCATGGCGTCGCCGCACTTGGCCCCGGCGGCCACGCGGCAGGTGAGCGACGCGCTGATGTAGTCGCGGAAGGCCGCGTCGGTCATCTCGGAGCGGGCGAACCCGAAGATGGAGAAATGCGGCGGCAGGTGTCCGTCGTAGAAGAGGGCGAAGAGAGCAGGGTAGATCTTCTTGCGGGCGAGGTCGCCCGAGGCGCCGACGACGACGATGGTGAGGGCGGACTTGGACCAGTCCTCGGGGTCCGGGGCGTAGATCGAAGGGAGGGGTTCTGAGATTGAGGAGGAAGACGACGGCGACGGAGGAGAGAGCGGGGCGGCGGCGGCGGAAGCGGCGGCGGAGGCGGAAGAGGCTGCTGCTGCTGCTGTTGAGGAGCTCGAGGGGGCTCCGTTTCCTGGGGACGATGATGACGATGCCGGCGACGACGCTCTGGCAGCGACGGCGCGCATGCTCTTCCGGGAGCGAGCGGGCGAGAGAGGGAGGAGACGGGGTCGAAAGGGGGTCGAGGTCGACGTCAAGCCGGCGAACAAGCTGTCGTCAAAGCCGCAAGCCGCCGAAGAGGACATTGGCATGGTCGCCGCCGCGGGTCCTCGCAGCGCCGCCGTGGCCCTTATGTGCGTCGCTCCAATCGCAGCACGGGCAGTAACGACCGTGCTCTTTCCCTCGTGACGAGCGACGCTCGTCCGCGAGGTGGCCGAGGCCGCCGTGGAGGCGTTAGTTTTCATCATCATCGACGACGACGAGAGAGGCATGCCCCGGCTGCGCCCCTCGCTTCTTTTGCTTGGAAGAGACGCGTTTGCCTCCAAAGCTCGCGGACGAGGAGCTTGTCGGCTCAATTAGAGCACACGTGCGCGGAGATGCTCTTCTTCTCTTGCTCCCTTTTGGAGAGGGAAGGCGAGAGACCGAGGGAAGAGGGGGGAATGGGGCGAGTTAGGTCTAGAAGAAAAAAGAGTGGTGATGATGGGGAGAAGCGAAGAAACGGATGCTCGAGTTTTTTTTTTCTTCGTCGGAAATTCTGAATTTCAGAATCACTCCTCTCTTTTTCTCTCCTCCTCCTTCCTCTCTCGCCCCCCTCAAGAACTGCAGCAGCAGGAATCGAAAAGATGGGCGACCGCGTCCTCGCGGACTCGACCACGCTCGAGCAGTGCTCGGCGGGCAGCGTTGACGTCGCGCACTCCCCGGGCGGGACGAGGCTCGCGACGGCGTCGTCGAACTGTTCGTCGATCGATGGCAACGGTAATGGAGGCGTCGTCGCAGTCTACGAGGGAGGCTCCGGCTCGCCCCTGTGGAGCCTCTCCGGCCGCTTCTCCCTGCCGCGAGGGGCGAGGCCGACAAAGGTGCGTGACGCTGGTCGTGGGCGATTGGTCATCGGATCAGCGGAAGGAGAAGGAAAAGAAGGGAAAGGAAAGCGAAAAAAAGGCAATCGCTCAAAACCTCGACCTCCTCGACGTCAAAAAAAAAACTCAAATCTCCAAAACAACAGCTCGCCTGGTCGCACCCCGAGTTCGGCCAGGCCCTCGCCGTCGCCGCCGACGACGGCACCGTGAGCGTCTGGGTCGAGGAAGGAGGGCCCAGGGTCGTCGAAACGGGAGGAGGAGAAGGAGGAGGAAACGGAAACAAAACGAAGCTCTGGCAGCGCGCCGCGACGTTCGAGTCGGGCTCGCGCGGCGCCGCCCTCGCGCTGGCGTTCGCCCCCGCCGTCCACGGCCCCAGGCTCGCCGTGGGGTGGGGGGACGGCGTCGTCAGGGTCTACTCGGCGAGGTCGCTGCTGCTCGGCTGCGCAGGAACGACGACAACAGCAATAGCAACAGCAGCTCTGCCGCTGCCCGCCGCCGCCTCGTGGGAGCTCGAGTCGCAGTTCGAGGCCTCGAGGCCGCCGGCCTCGAGCCCCGTCACCTCCCTGTGCTGGAGGCCGCACTACGCCGGCGGGGCCGGGGAGAAGCTCCCTCCCTTGCTCGCCGTCGGGACTGCGGCGAGGAGGCAGCAGGAACGGCGAAGCGGCGGAGTCTTTGGAGTCGGAGGTGGAAACGAAAACAATGGCATCGAGGGCGGCGGCGGCTCCAGCGTCTGGCTCTTCCGCACCCCTCTCCTCCGCTGGACCAGGGCCTGCACCCTCGACCCCAGCGGGGACGTCTCTGCCGTCGCGTGGGCGCCCGCGGGCTCCCCGGCGGCGCCGGAGCGGGTCGCGACTGCGATCAAAGACAAGGTCAGAGTCTTTGCGCTCGCCGGCGCCGCGGACGCGCTTGTCTCTTCCTCGAGTCCTTCGTCTTCCTCTTCTTCTTCCTCTGCTCCTGTCCTCCCCGAGGCCGTCCTGAAGCACTCGGCCCCCATCTGGAGGCTCGAGTGGGCGCCGCTGGGCGGAGGGTGGCTGGCGGCCGGGACCGAGAGGGGCACGGTCGCGCTGTGGCGGCAGGACCTTCGAGGGGAGTGGGGCGCGCGGGGCGCCGTCGTCTGCGACGAGGCTGCCGCCGCCTCTTCTCCTTCGACGGCGTCGATGGCGCAGCAGCAGGACGCCGCTTCTGGCCTCTCGACGGTGGTGGTTTGAAAGCGGGGGAGAGAGAGAAAACGATTGAAAAAAAGACGAAAAAAAGTATTACTTTGGAAAAAAATCAGAACTGTAAAAAACAGAAAAGACAAAGCAAAACAGCGCTGCGCGTCTTTTTCCTCTCTGATCTCATAAGGATCGCGGGCTCCATACGGAAGACGGCACAGTAATACTGCTGCTGCTGCTGCTGGAAGGATCCAAGCGAGCAAGCCAGCGACGGGGGGCCGTCGATACTTTTGAAAATTTCGAAAATAGAAACAACAACAAACAAAGCAGAAAAAACAAAAATATCTCTTTCTCTCTTCTAGTCGAGCCCAACGTCCGACACGCCCAGCAGCACGTACCCGACCAACGTCGCCGTGAACAGCCCGGAGAAGAGGCCAAAGGGGAACCACTGGTCCAGGGTGGTCGACTTCTCGATGGCGTCCCAGGCGGCGCCTAGTTTTTTTTTGGAGGTGGAAAGTTTCGAGCGAGGTGAGATTTTTTCTTTTGCTTGACGGAGAAAGTTTTTTTCTTCTTTCTTAAAACTCAAAGACGCGCACCGACGATGTAAGGCCCGATGATCCTCGACGCGCTCATCATCAGGTTGGCAGCGCCGTTGACGGCCCCGACCTGGCCCGCGGGGGCGCAGAGGTTGACCATGATCATGCTCGCGGTCTGTCGAGAGAGAGAGAGAGTTTTTGATTTTTTGATCGAAGCGGTGGTGAGAGAAAGAGAGAGAGAAAGAGAGAGAGAAAAAAAACTTTTTTTTTGAAAAACTTTTCCATCCTCACCGAGGTCGCCGAGAAGCCGACGCCGTACAGCAGCTGCGCCACAACCAGCACCGCCAGCAGCGGGCCGTCCCCGAGGAAGTAGGCGTATCTGATTGGTGATGAAAAAAGGGGGGAAGAGAAAGAAAGAGTGAGCAAACGAATGAAGCAGCAAAAGAGAAAAAGAAAAGAAAAAACCCCATCTCTCTCTCTCCTCCTCCTTCCCACTCACTTCGAAGCAGCAAACACCAGACACATCACGGCCCCGACCAGCAGCCCGAACTTGCAGCAGAACGCCACGCCGTACCGCCGCTGCATCGGCGGGTACGCCAGGATCGAGAACGCGACGACGCCGGCCCCGCCGACCGCGACCGTCAGCGACGTCTTGGTCACGTCGAGGCAGAGCCCGTCGTTGGCCAGCGGCTCCGAGAGAGCGACGGCGCCCTTGCCGCGCGACGCGCAGGGCGTCGAGGTGGCGTAGAACTGGTAGAGGTCGAGGATGCTCTCGTTCAGCATGGTGGTGGTCGCGAAGGCGAAGACGGCGACGATCGCGGCCTTGCAGCGCCACCAGGGGACGGCTTTGAGAGGAGCCGCCTTTTCGACGTCTGTCGCCGCCGCGGTGGCGCTCTTGTCTTCCTCCTCGGCGACGGTCTTCATCGAAGAGAGGGCCCTCGAGGGCTTGGCCGAAGACAGCGCCACCGAAAGAGGCCTGGAACCCTGCGTCGCCGCCGACGACGACGCGGCACTGCTGCTCACCGCCATGCTGCTGGCGCGCCGGCGCTGCCTCAGCGCGTTCTCCTGCCGCGCGACCGCCGCGGCCGTGCGCGCGGCGTCGACGTCATTGATCGTGTTGCAGTAGTCGCCCGCCGCGATCGCGAGCACGCCGAAGCTGGTGGCGGCGGCCGACATGCGCCTGCTGAAGGCGGACTCGACGGGCGCCGGGGAGGGGCTTCCGCTGGAGTTGGCGTTGGAGGCGCCCCTGGCGAAGAGCGAGGAGCGGCGGCGCTGCGTGGAGGCGGCGGCGGCGGCGGCGGTCGTCGCCGTCGCCGGGAGCGCCGGCTGCTCCTGCGTGTGAGACTGGAAGACCGAGGAGGGGATCGCCGGTAGGCGCCCGCGCGGGCGAGAAGCAGCAGCAGCAGCAGATGCGGAGCCGTTCTCGGTGTCATCAGCAGAAGCGGAAGCAGCAGAAGCAGAAGCAGAAGCAGAAGCAGAAGCAGAAGCAGAAGCAGAAGCAGAAGCAGAAGCAGGAGCGGCGTGAG
>Ga0210003_1000736_pt1 | contig 29750 bp, 55 predicted proteins | sample LantaG_FD_182804 | JGI IMG/M metagenome (GOLD analysis project Ga0210003, IMG submission 182804) | Deep subsurface microbial communities from Baltic Sea to uncover new lineages of life (NeLLi) - Landsort_02402 metaG (SPAdes) (version 2) | ecosystem: Environmental > Aquatic > Marine > Oceanic >... | reverse complement strand
TGATAGCAACAGACTTCTCTTGTTCAGCCAGGGTAGTAGCTCTAACTTTGATAGCTTCCTGCTCCCAACGAATCTTCTCAGCTTCAGCTTTACCACGAGCAATCTCTGTACGGGCACGCTGCTCCTCTTTCTTTGCCTGAGCAATGGAGGTCTGAACTTCCATTGTTTCCATCTGCTGTTTAGCAATCTGTTTCTCTACTGTTTCATCGTAACGAATACCAGTAATGGAGAAGTTGTATACCTTAACACCGAATCTAGTCAGAGGGCTTTCCTCTTGTCGTACAGGCACTCCATTATTCAAAGCAATGACAGCCACCTCAATGGTTTTGTATCGCGTATCACCGGAAGCTTCATCAGCACCGGAGATGCCAAGATTGTTGACAGCAACCTGTCTTCGTTCTGTGCGTGTCTGGTAAACGCCCATCTCAGTTTGGTCTTTAATATACTGAATCAAATCTGTGCGCCTCTCTGCATAACTCTCCTTAGAGGACATCAGAGGCCCAGACATATAAACAGATTTCTGAATCACAGGGCTAACCAGCTGGTCGGACATTGCTACCTCAGAGCCGAAGATTCTGTGAAGTTCCTTCATGCTCTTAGCATCACGAGGAAGTTCGTAGCGTAGTGAACCACATACCCAACCGTTAGCACCATCATTGAAACGTGTTTTGATAGCCTTTGTGTCTTTGGCGCAGGCACCGTCTCTGTTTGAGAACCAGAGCGTGTTCGATTTATCATACTTGGTGACTTTACCGAAGCCCTGCCAATGCATACCTGCCTCTGTGTACACACTCAGCTCACCACTAATGGGGCTCTGAATAACCATAATTTCATCTGAATCTACTGATTCTACCAATTGGGCGCTGAATACAGCTGCCATAATAAGTGCTACTGCGGCCACACCGAGGCCAATCTTTTGTCTAAGCTTCATCGTTGTCAATCTCCGTCTTGTAAAGTTCTTCGTTTAGGGCCCACGTTTCTTTATTGATACGCGCTGCCTGTAATTCCATCTCCGCTGCCTTCTTAGCTGCCTCTGCTTCCAGTAAACTCTCCTCGGCGTTCTTAACCAGTTGAGGTTTATCCCTGAATGCTGGAAACATAGGGTCATCCCTTAGTAGGGGCATGATTACTTGTTTCACAACAAACACTGTTGGGATTAAAAATAGTAAAAATCTTAGTAAAAATATAGCCATTTAGATTCCTTCTCCATCCTCATCGTAACCCTTCGCTTTATATGCGTCATTTGCTAGTGTGTGAAAATCTTTTAGAATCTTAGCATGTAGGTCCCACTCACCAAATTGAGGGCCGTTAGAGTACGAAGGTCTCCACATGTAACGAATATTAGATAGCGTCATTTGAATACATGCCATTTCAGCTGCGGCCTGGATGAAGTACTCTTTCTCCTCATCTGTAATGTTCTCATGGTTCTTAACCACCTCGCTGAAAGCCCTGCCTAGACCTACTGTGAAAGGTATAGCATCCTTAGAGAATAATTGCCCGTACTCACTGTGGTCCCTACGCATCTTATCTAGAAAAGCTCTAATCCCAGGCTCAGATTTCTCTAACTCATCCATCAGTCCATCTGGTGCAGGTGGTAGTGGTATTGAGGATTCCCAACTCTTAGCGGCTTCTTCTTTAAACTTCTTAAGGTAACGCTTGCTATAGCTAACTAGTACTTGCCAGACATCTTCACGAATCATACATTGACCCACTTGAAGCTCTCTATCGTCTTTTCTACTGGCATGATGGTAGTCTTTTGTTCCAGGAAGCGGTCTGATGAGTAAATCAACAGCATCAGCGTAGTTACCAGTGCCTTTGGTAAGCATCACAGCATACCCAGCTTTCTTAGCTGCTGAAGCTATCTTACTAAGGTCCCTAACCTTTTCAGAGTAACCAGCAGTTCTAACCCTAACTCTTCCGGAGTTAGCGTAGTCCTCTTCGTCTACCATAAAAGCATTGTCGTAACTACCACCATCATATATGGAGTAGCCGTTATCACAAATGAGAGCTTCGATGTTAGCAAGGTTCGGTACACCCTCTTTTGCTTTAGGAGAACAATCCTTGTCTAGAATGTCTGAAATGTAGGGCTCACGGATGTTACCACTAACACTGATGCGTCCTTCCCAGACAGCTTCAAGCATCTGAGAGAATGTCATATCTTTTTTGGTGGGCACATCATGGACAGAATTATCTCCCCATCCCTTTTCAACCATGTCTATCTTGAGACCATCAAGAAATCCCTGACATAGGTTAGGTTGAACAACCTTATCAATACTGCCATAATCATTGTAGACAGCTTGGATAGGATAGGTACGAGGAAACCATAGCCCAGTCACGTAGCATTTGATATTCTCCTCTACGTATGGATTGGAGCTTAAGAGTAGGTAGCGTACCTTATCTCCATCCTCAATCGGTAAGTCTGATACCGCGCATGTCATTGCAAATGAACCCATTACTCTAATTCCTTATCTATTTGTTTGGCAAGAGCCACCATCTCTGACTCTGTCATGTGTTTGAAGACACCGCAGCGCATCAATATGCCCACTGTATCCTCTCGGTTTGTTTTGTGTAGTTCATTCTCTTTAATCAGAGCAGCCATACCGCGAATGATTTTCATTCTAGAGGCACCACATTCGTATGGTACTTCATTCTTCCACACAACAAGTATATTGTATTTAGAACTATTGTGTGTATCTACAGCCACTTTAACCTTAGACATGTCTACCCCATATTTGTCCAGGGTACGCAGCAGTTCCTCTAAGAAATCTGGTGAAGACCACCAGGTACACCATCCTTTTGAAAGTTCCATGTTCTCTAATCCTCAATTATGTATGGTTCACACTCATCAATGAAGTAGTCTGGATAGTATACACGTAAAATCCAGTACTGGTCTGAAGGACTTAGAACACTGTCCTTATACCTGCTGTTACAGTAGTTCATCACAGAATCGTGGTCCCACCTACCGTAGTATCTGTTTCCATCCGTACCTTGCGGTTCATAGCTACACTGGTCACCCGTGTCTACTCTGTTGTGTTCGTGAGCTAAACCGAGTAGGTGTCCGAATTCGTGGATGGCTATTCTTTTGATATCCCACTTTGGTGCATCAGGGTTGGAGTAGTTGAAGTTTACGTACGTTGCATCTGTACCTAAACCATTAACTCTATTTGCTCCTGGACCTTCTTTCATCTTGATGTCATGGTTGTCACCAGAAACACATTCTTCCCAGCCAACAAATTGTACCCACTCATCTTCAGGTACTTCCTCGGGGGAGAGAGTTCTATTCCAGGTAACATAAATGATATCGTGTACAATCTGTCTGTTTTCTGCATACGCATCATCGTTTGCATTTTCAAACCAGCACACCTTGATGTCTGTTTTCTTCCAGAGAGTATCCGTCTTAACATTCAGTGCTTTTGTATCTGCACAAATATGTTCGTAGTACCCTGTTGCACACGTTGTTAGTAACAGGAATACAAGTATGTATCTAAGCTTAAGTATAAACATTATCTCTTTTTGAAGGCCATCCAGGACCAACCCATGGCCCAGTAAGGACCCATATTACCGTAGAAGTCAGACCATACCCCTGTGGATACGGATACTCCACTCAAGTAGTAGGACATTCCTACTGTTGGGTATGTCTGTTTGACATCGACACCATCACCTCCAACTCCGAGGTCTATTGATGTATTAGTACGCCAGTCTCGTTGAGCTGGGCTGCAGGCTGATAAACTAACCAGCCCTATTAGTATTAGCTTTTTCATCTTTTATTTCGTCGATAATATCAAAGCCTCTTTTGTGGTACTTGATAATACGGTTGATGAGACTGCTGACACTTAGTGTGCCCCTGACTCTGAGTACCTTGCTTTGTACATCCTTAAGGCTGGTAGTATTAGAATACAACATCCTATTAAGTACAGCTAATTGACACACAGAGAGGTCAAATCTTCTCAGCACTTTTTGAACGGCGCCATTAACATCAGCATGTACAGTAATTAACTGTACTACTCTACTTGAACTACCAGCACGTTTATATTGTTTGGAGAACTCCTCATCATGAAAGCACTTATACCCTATATCAGTCAGAAGTTTCTGAGCTTGAGGGATAGCGTCAGGGGTGAGGGGGAAAACGTCTATGTCTCCATATTCCACAGCTGCGTAGGAGCCTAAAATGGCACCGCCTGCTATTGCAATCGGAGTACCATTGAATACTTCAATCAGTGTTTCCAGCTGAGGAATCCTAGCTTTTGGTTCCCAGGGTCTGAGTTGGTCAATTTCTCCCTCGCCCCAGAAGTAATCGGACATCTTCTTATCTATAGCAAAATTACCATAACCATCCTTGGTTACTACTTTCTTTAATTCATCACATACGCTCATTACTGATTATCTCCTTACCGTAGTCGCAGTCTTCATTAGGACAAGAACCCAGTCTTCTGATTACGAATGTATGACCATTTGAACATGTGTAGGCAGTTGTAATTTTGTTTGGGTCGTGATGGTGGTAAACACCTTCTTCATCATAGTATGATGGTGAACCTCCGAGTAAAGTCTTGGAGCTTCCTCTGTCAGTTACTCTGCTCTTGGTGCCCTCTTCTACGCATTGTTCACATTTCATGTTTATTTCCTTAATCTGACCCACATTTAGGACAAGGGACACCCCATGCTTTAGTAGTCTCATCTGTGTGTCCACACATATCACACCAGAAGTTATCAGGGTCTCTACCTATTTCCATTCTGTTTATCTCCATGAACATCCAAGCCATGTGAAATAAGTCTTCTTTTGTACGTCCACAATTATTACATGGCTTACTATGAAATCCCCAGCCTGTGAAGTTGTGGTCGTTTGGTTTACATATCATGATTTATTTTCTAGTTCAGCTATCCTATTATTAGCTTCTTCCAGAAGTGCACGCACTTTTCTGTATTTCTGTTTCCACAGACGTATACGAGGTTTATACTCGTGCTTAATATCTAGGTTAGCTTGAAACAATCCCCAGCAAAAGTCAAGGTCTTCTGGATTATCAGTATGACACTTATCGTGTCCTGTTGTCTTTCTTTTTGGTAGAGTTTTTATCTCCTCCATACCCATAACCATTAGGTCTAGGTATCTTGTATCGTCTTCTTCATTACTCATTCTATGTTATTTTCTGAACCCCAAAAACGCTTGAGGGGATTATAGGCCCGTCCAAGCCAGGTGACCGCAGAACGGACCCCATACGAAAAAGAGCCAACCATATTGCCCACTTAGGCACATGGTTGATTGGTCGTTTGGTTTGTCGGTGGTACTATTCTAGTATCCTGGCCTTTTTTAATGCAACAGCTAACGCTAGTGCATTGTCTGCTTTTCTTTTAGGATGAGCACTTTCACAGTCCATCATCTTATTGAAGACATCTTTCCATGCCTCAGCACGTTTATGGTTATGCTCTGCACTATACAGTAGCTGTCCGAGAGCATCTCTGTAATCCGTCTTAGTGAAGGATGAGTTCTCATCAAGCATACACTCGAAGTATTCTTTGGTATCCTGATTCAATCTCTTGCTCCTGGTAAGTCCCAGCATACACTGCAGTAATGGCTCTGTTTGCCATTTGTGTACATCTTGTCGCCTTCATAGATGGCACCGTCACAGTTGTGACAGACCGCTCTAAGTAGCTTATCCTTGCTGACATCCTCCTCAACACCGTTTAAACCCCCACTATTCAGTTCAGCGTGTTTTCGGGCAGCTTCCATAATGACTTTGGTTAACTCGGCGTATCCTGGGTTATCCTCCATCTCCTTACGGATGGCGGCTACCTCAGCCTTAGCCAGGCTACCTACTGCAAAATAACTAACCATAACAATGCCCAGGATAGTTACGTACCCAGATGTGGTGTTACTGTCAATGAATAAACTAAGTAACATTACAGCCATCCAGCCAAATGTTAACGGCGCCAAGAAAAGGCTGCTTACCCAGAAAATAGCATACTTCCGCCATGCCAGGTGTAGTGATGAGATATCTTTCATGTCAAACTCCGTGGAATACTACCCCCTTGGGGTAATATCTGAAATAAAAAAAGAGACACTCTCTTAAGAGAGCATCCCTGCATTATAAATTGCTATGTATGCAATTGTATGTATAGTGACAATAAATATGTATAGTCCTATAAGTATGTAAGCCGCATACCGAGCTAACTTTTTGTGCCAAAGTCTGTACAATAGTACGCATGACAGTGTCACTAGGCTAAGTTTAGCCGCAATGAAAGCTGCTACACTGTGCTCCAGTGCAATATCCATAAGAGGATTAAGCTCATCATAGAATCCGTATGTAATACCAACAGCTGTTGCAATAGCATCGATAGCTGACAGTATGAAAATTGTTAACAGCGGCAAAAAAGCGACACTTAACTTACTGTTCTTCACTAGTTTAGGTCCTTCTTTGAAAATAGGTGTGCTACCCTGGCTGGTATCTCCTTGGGGTCAACGCCCTGGTCGACAAGGAATTCTTCCAGCTCTTCTCTGGTAGGTGCCCGAATAGGCCAGCGTTTATCCTCGTACTCAGATACGGCAGATATTAATGCTTCAAACTCTGGTCCATCTGGACCATCAACGTCACAATCCCATAACTCTCTGACTCGCGCCAGAGCAATAGCATGTTCTTTATCATCTTTAATCTTCATCAGAATTGACCCATGTCATACTCATCGTCATAGGGGTGTTCCCCTACCATAGAGCATCCTTCCTCATGGTGTCTCCGCTTATATACTTCAGTCGTCATAGTGTGTTGACATCTAGGATATTCAGCGCATCCAAAGAATTTATTACCGTTGGTTTTATTCTTCCTGGGCACCATGGGTCCTGAGCACAGAGGGCAACAAACTACGACCTTAACTGTGTTCATCGTTATCTACATGTGGGTTCTCCTCTCCAAATTTTCTTAGTTCTTCAACAGCTGCCCTAATGTCATCACCAACAGGGTCCTTAAGAAGTTTAGGGTCGATGTACCTCTTCATGAACGCATCAGCAGCTTTAGCTATGTTACGCCATAAGTCACGGTGCCTGCTAAGCTCACCACGGTCCTGAAGCTGACCCAGTAGGGATAGCACTTCTAGTTGCAGCTCTTTGTTATCTTCAGCAAGAGCTGTGTTCTTCTCGTGTAGCTTAGTTAGATTTTGTTGCCACCGAGCTACATCTCTGTGATGTCCACAGTCACGTGTCTCGTTGATGGTATGCTTAAGAGCTTTAAGCTCCTCGCGAAGGGGAAACTTAGGTGGCTCACCAGCGGCAGGTCCGTCAACCAGGCGCCATCCTGTGCCACCACACCTGGTGCATTGACTCTTCTTGAACCAGTCGATGCCGTCCTGAAGTTTTTTGTTGGCTACCTTAAGTTCCTCGCACTCATCCTGAAGGTCATTCCAAAGTTCCTGAGATTCAAGCTCACGAGCACGCATAGCTTCCATGTGGTGGTCTTGCTGACGTGCCAGCTTAGACTTGAGGCGAGCTATCTCTTCCTCAAACTTCTTGTACTCATTACTTTTGGTCATATAACATATCAGATAGGAGGCCTATCTGTCCCTGTAGTTGTTTATTTTGGCGGCGCAAAGTATGCATCGCCCACTTAGCAGACTTTATCTTTTCTACCCCAATACCATCTTGCCGATTCGGATAAGGTAGGCACTTACATCCCCCGTACGTTATTTCCTCATCCTCCTTGTTACCATAGACGCAGTTGTAATCACCACACGATAGCCCAACTACTGGACTAGTCATCCTCATCCTTGATATCAGCTGCCTCTTCGAGCATGTCACCAAGGCCTTGGTTTCCTGATGCACGTACCAACTTAGATGCAAGCATTAGTCCTGCCTTAAAGCTGGCTACCATATGCTCCTCAGTGTCAAACCCAGAGTCATATGGAACGCCAGTCTCTTTGATGCAGGTGAGAATCTTGTCGTATGTTATCTTCATGTCATTACTCATGCGTCAGTCCCTTTTGCCATATGATATGACTGTTGAGACACCAGATAGAGACGATAGCATTGTAATGTTAGGTCATCATTACAGGTATCTATACCAGCTACACTGATGAACTTTGGGAATTCCTTGTAGTAAATACTGTTCATCTTGAAGTTCTCCATGGATGCTGTCATATTGGCTACCCTATCGGCCAATTTTATACGGCGAGCCAAAGCTGGACCAGAGGACAGCTTCTCATACATGCCTGCCTTACGCATCTCTCTGGAGTCACCCTCGACGTCTGTAACGCAGTCTACCAGCTGCGCTACCTTGCCCCCAAATATGTTGCGTATGTCGTTTATGCTCACTGGTGTGTCTTCTACAGTGTCATGTAGCCAGGCAGCGGCCACACCATGCTCTTCAACGTCTCCTAAGGCGTGTACAACGGCCGAAAGGTGATACTCGAAGGGTAGCTTCCCATAGGTGCAACCGGCCTTCTCATGGGCTTCTATGGCGAATGTGCGTGCGTGTTGAATTATGTTCATTTTCTTCGTCCTCGCGAGTCACGACAGTATTTATCGTATTTTTTATAGCAGACACGACATAAGTATCCGTCCGCGAAAGTAAACCAAGTATCTGGTAATTCAATTTCTGAAGTGTGACAAGAACTTATGTTCATACCGTATTCTACATCTAATTCCCCAGGTGATATATCTATAGTCTTTTCCAAGGTTACGTGTCCATTTACCCACACTTTTTCAAGACAACGACCCTCCCATCCTTGGCAGTCTATTCTTATCTGAGTTTTAAATGTTATTTGGTTGCTCATTATCTGTTCCTATATCTCCACCAGAATCTAAAATAATCTGTCAGGTCTTGCACCCACTCCCCAACCCACTCATAGGCTATGAGGAAACCGAATACTATTACTACTGTCCAAGTTAAGGGCCAGAATAATAAAAGTTTAATAGTTTCCTCTGTTTTTGTAGATTTATTGTCATCAGCCCAGATTATCACACCAATCAGTGTCCAGCTCATCCCTATTAGGTAAATAAAGCAAGTCAACACCACTTGTGTGTTGATACTCATTGCCTCTCCCACCATCTGTCGTCATTGCAGAGTTTACACACCCTGGTACCATCCTCAAGATACTGCCACACGTGGTCAAAGTAGGCGTCCCCGCACTTCTTGCATCTAGGCCAGGTTGATTTTATCTGTGGATGTATAAATTTATTCGTTGTCATAGAAACATCCTTCTTCTGGATGGTTTGGGAATGGTCTGTGGCTTCTCTCACGCTTACGCTCTGTTAAAATTACACAGTAGCGGTCCGTAATACCGCAGATACTTTGTAGTTTTCCACGCCTGTCATAAAACCTTAAGCACATATTGTACTGGTTCTGTGGCTTGCATGAATACAGTAGTTACATAGTCAGCAGCGTAAGTAGCAGTCTCATTTTGTACCTCAAATAATAATAGCCGACAAGGATTTACACTGTCGGCTATTTAGGTTAGTCCATAGACTCGCCATCTGCGCAGAAGCCGAAGGCTCCAGCAACAAACATAAACAAGCTAATCATCAACAGTGCTCCTGCTAGTTGGTCAGGCATCTTAGAGGCTGTTAACCATTGGAGCGGACTCAAGGGTCAGCTTGTTTGAAGTTTCTTCGACGACGCGTGCTGCATCTTCAGGTGGAAGACAGGTACTGAAACTACCCAAGTCAGTACATACCCAGTCTTCTCGACAATCCTCTTGTGTTTCACAGCCTTGGAAACAGAGAGGGTCACCACCTCCGTATGACAAGCATTGCTCACCATCACCGCAGTCAGCCTGCATCATTTCTTCTTCGGTACCTTCGTCAATCCATGTACAGCCTGCCGTACACATTCCGCCTGTAAGGTCCATAGAGATTGGACCTCCGAACCAGTCATGGCCTTCAAGTTCAGTGCGACAATCGTCTGTAAGACAATCTGAATTTTCCGCGCAGGCCTCACCAGTTGGTGCAAGCACTTCGTTAACGCCATCCCCGCAGGCTGCGAAAGTAAAGACCATGGTTGCAATAAAAATAAAATGTTTCATATCGTTTGTTCTCTTTCTGATGGTTGGTTTGTTCAAAGAAACAAAAGTGTGACGAAGCGTGGGCCTGAGCGTACGACGACTCAGAGCTATCTTTACCGACGCACAGCATCCTACTAGCCGAAGCTAGTAGGTGGCGTCACACGTTCTATCGTACTGTTTCCTGCTAAACTCTTTGCCTTGGGTGGCAGTGTTTCTTGTGAAGGTAGCCTTCACAATCACACGGAGATAGCGTGGATGTATGCACGAGACCGTATTCCGTAGTAGAATCGGTTCCGTATAGCGGTATCGGAGTGTCAAAGACCATAACTACGTAATCATTTCTTCCATCAGAAAGACCCCACTTGATTCTCCCTGTCTTACCGTCTGAAAGGACGGGTCGACCTGGTTTCCAAGCGAGCAGTGAACATGGACGTAGATTTCCGACACCTATATAAGCAGTCTTACGAATTCTATTGTGGAATTTGCTGACAGGTGAAACTTCTATCTTTATCCGTGTCCTATTTTTGCGAACAACTTTGGTCTTCTTCGCTGCTATTTTAATCATCTTGCCGAGGTCGCTATCCTCGGAAACTTGTTTAAGGGCGTGAGCCAGAGCTTGCATACTATGCTCCTATGTTAAGAGTTTAAATTCACTAGAGTTTAAGCTTAATCTCTTTTGCAGGCTCAACATTTACAGCTAGGTCTAGGAAAGCTTGCGCTGCTTCCTTATTCCCGCTGAGTGCATCCCTAAGTAGGTTAGCCGTTTGGCTAGCAGCTTCTGGGATAACTTGCCCAGGTGTCTCAGCAACTGGAACTTGGGCAGTGTGATTCTTAGCCGATTGTCTTTTAAGACGTAGACTAACCCTGCTACCTTGTTTGTTTCGCAGCAGGAAACCTTGTTGCCCCGGTAAGGCATCGCGGTTTGTACCAGCGAACAATGAAAACCAAATGTCTTCGTCCTCTTTGGACTCCTTCATGTTGGCTGCACCCAGAAGTTCAGTTTGTTCGATTGCCCCTTTTCGGACACCACTGAAAACCAGTTGTCTGACATCGGGGTCAGACATGCAGATGCGGACAAAATTTTCCACATCAATCGTAAAACTATATGTATCTTTCAGACTCACTATTCTCTCCTTTAGTTGTGTCTCTAACAGAGGTTCAATCTCAACATCAGTCTCAATTACACCCCCACTATCTACGCTCTTTCCTTTTTGCAGCATCATTATAATTGCGGCAACAATGACACTTAAACCTATATAAATCACTTCTTCTCCTTATTTCTTACCTCCACTACTTGGTACTCCTGGAGGATAGGAGCCTGACTTTATTCTATCTCTTCCTATGAAGGATGACATAGTTGTCTGGATAACTTGTTTAGCTGCAGGTAAGCTGGAACCTACACCACTAGCGACTACCTCACCTTTGTGATTGAATATATGCCAAAAGAATGTATCTAAACTCAGTGCGATTAGATACTTTCCTTCGGTACCATGAGTGACTGTTACAGCTGGGTCACTAGGTGTATGCCATTCTATCACGGCGTGGTCTTTTTCTTAGAACCAATCCTTCCAGTATTAGCTCTCTTTCCTGATGCAAAGCCCTTACCGTAGCCAAAACTCTTCTGAAGACTAGGAACAGAGTTTCCACTTTGTGGTCTAATCCACTCCATCAAAGTAGCATATCTTCCGTTAGGATTTGGTGGGGTGTTCTCGGCACCATTCCAGATAGCATAAGCTGGTGAGGAGATTCCACTAGGCAACCATTCCTTACAGTCTATAGATGTAACCACCTTGGCAATCTTGAATCTACCCATTGAAGCTTGGTTCTTAAGCTGTACTTCAACTGTTGCGGCAGATAAATCTTGGCACAACCTGGCATACTGTGGAGAAGTTTTCCACTTACTTCTATTTTCTAGGACAGCGTAATAGAAATGCTCCTCAACAAAGGTAGGAGCAGCAGGAATATGGAAGCCATCTTCATTGGTCTCTTTGACCTCTTCAGGTTGCTTGTCACACTCAGTACAGTAAGTCACATTACCAAAGAGGATACTCTTCCTCTTCTTATGTTTATCACAGTAAGTGTTGCTCATTAACTTAGTCTCCTAATGATATCTACATCGCCTTTTTCAATGGCAGACACAGCATCCTTACTTACGTCTCCGTAAGCTATTAAGTCTCTCATTGTACCTGTGGTAGTCCTATTTTGAACACCACCTACTCCACCTGTCTGAGTCACCTGGTAAATTGTCTTATTGACTCCGTCGTCTGACCACTTAAGTATGTAGTCACCGACGAATATCTTCATACAGTCCACTGCAGTAAATGTGCGCACACCATCAGATACTTCTTTAGTAGTGATGTTGTTTCGATACTCATCATCTAAGAAGTTATGTACCCACTTGTTAGCACAAATTAGTACGCTTTGTTCTTTATCCATATCTCCTCATTACTTATCTTTTTTGGGTAGGAAAGAAGGCCCATTTTCTGGGTCAGAGACCAGAGGAAAATCCTTGCCGTGTTCATCCTTGTACTCTTTCTTCATTTTGGTGAATGATGTTTTCAGTTCATCGAAGAATGAGTCAGCTAGACTCTGTGCAATATTCTCTTTACCAGCCATCTGAAACAACAGCGACTCTCGTTCCTCTTGCGTCAGAATTAGACAGACGAATCGACTATACAGCTTGATGTACTTAGTACCATCATGAAACTGTCGCTGCTTAGACTCTTTAAGCTTCTCAATCCAGTCACTTATCTGAGCACAATCTATCTCCAGGGTGTGCTCACCCAGCTCGAACTTCATTCTGGGTTGGTTCATGGCATACATGCCATACCCTCCCAGTTCAAAGCGAATCTCTTCCTCGAAGCTGGAATCTTTGGCGCTAATCTCGAATCCCTTATCCCGGGACTCCATGTCTTCTACCAAATGTGAGCTGTAGCTCTTGTTAATAAACTGAGGCTTAAAGTTGAATGTTCTATCTACGCAGCGAAACCAAGTCATGGGGACTCCCTAGTGAATGTAGTGCCTTAACGGCTATTAATTTAAACCATCCCCACTTAGCTACTTAGCTCATGTTCTCTGACTTGATATCAGTCACACCTGGGATGTACGGCATATTGATTGACATCTCTGTCGTAGCACCCCTCTTAGTCCTCAGCGTGTTGATATGTGTAGCCATAGATACATAGGCAGTCTGGTAACCATCAATGATTAGGAAGATAGCTTTGTCTTGCTCTTCCTTACTCAGGTTTTGTACTAGAACAGCGTCCAGTTCTTGCAGCAACTCAGCGTGACAGCGCATGAGTATTGGGCGAGCTTTGGCTGTAATCTCTGCTTTTCGTTCTTCTGATATTGGCATTGGGTTCTTACTAGACATGAATCATTCCTTCTTTCACGTTGGCGTATTTTGCTACTACTCCGCAGCTACAGTGCCAACTACCGTGGTTATTAAAGATGCTATCGCAGGAGCGCGGACACATTTGGTTGTGTATTTTCTCTGCTAATTCTTTCCTGCTGAGAGCTTTCATTCCCTCTGCTCTTTTGTTGTTGGGTGGTGTCCACCCAGCGATAGTACGTTGTCTGGTCTTCTTAGCAGGTGTGGCTACTACTGGCAAGAATGCGCTACTGTCAATGATGACACTTTCTACAGCAGTAGCGTAGTTTGGTTGTTGGTAAGCTTCCACGATAGGTACAGGAATCTGCCATTCAGCTTCCAGGCCTACATCAGTGAATGACTGAGGCTCATCGTACATATCTGACTCGTCCCAGTTAGTTGGTTTCATACCAAAGACAGCCTTAAAAACGGATAGCATAGCTACCGCTGCGAGCATACCGAATACAAATGTCATCATGTTATTTCCCTCCAAGAACAATGAGCAGTAGCCCAATATCTAGGATAGACATGAGCATAGCAACGGCTGCTAGTGTGTAGATTGTAGTGTTGTGTTGTTCCACTACTGGCGTCAGTAGAACACCTGGTTGTGGCCCGACTGCAGAGAAGAAAGCTACTTCCTCTTCTTCCTCTGCTTTATTGCTTTGGTATAGAGCAGCGAGAGTTCTGATGTCCAAGAGACCTGAGCTTTCGTAGGGCTTAGGTTCTGGTGTGAAGTCTATGGAAATCTCGTTGAAAAATTCCTCTGCTGTATTTGTTCCTTGCGCCATTTTATTCATCCTTTCAATTGTTTGGTTGGGGGCTCAGTGCTGCGTGTTCACGCGCCTATATATCGAACCCTGTGTGTTAAATGTTCCTATGAATGCCCATACTTATGACATTCTTTGTTCCCTCGTCTTTACTGTCGGTCGTCTCGTAACTAACTCTTATTAGTTACACCCCCATAAAAATAGGCCCTAACCAATCATGATTAGAGCCTACTGTTATTAACCCGTAACTACTGTCACTACTACAATAGCAATTGCTATTACTAAACCTGAAATCATCAATTCATCTAAGTATTGTCTCATTCTGGACCAGCAATCGCTATGAGGTAAACAGAGCCTGATTCAGTAGTGAATAGGCGTCCCTCATCTGTATCTTCATAGCTGGCCAAAGGTGATGTGTTGAATGCCCTCATGTTTTCCCCATTTGGGCTATTAAGAGGCCTTCCATTAACTATGTAAGGAACATCACCCACCTCAGGCAGTACTCCACTTATAAGCTCACCGACCATTGTTTGGGTTCGCATGTTAGCGCCACCCGATACCTTAGTAATTTTTACGTTCATAGACATATAACTCCCCATGCTGGGTAGCAGATATACTGATTACAACAATCAGCGTTGCATTCTACTACGATTTCATAGCCTGAGTAGCAGTAATCATTTTCGTATACGTCACCAGGCCAGTCTGTTGTTAAAGAGCAGTTGCAACCAACTACTGTGGAACCGGATGGTGCACCCACAAAGGTACATTCTCCGTAAATACATGCATCTGCTGGACTCCAGCAGTCATAGTCACTCCTACATTCAGGTTCATCAACGATGACGCATGATGTAAGTGCTAGAAAAATAGATAGAAGTAGGTACTTCATCGAGATAGTTCTTTAATAGCGTAAGCCTCAAATGCCATGAAGTCTTCAGCATTCCAGTTAGCGAAATCCTTTGACAGGACGCGCCTACTTGTATATGCAACACTGTTCTTTGGCCCAGAAGTTTTAATATCTATCTCTCCTGCTGCTAAATGAACGTTGCTGTGAAATTTGTTGGCCTGTACAGCTTCGTCAACTCTTTCAATTAGATTTTCTACACGAGGTAGTTGTGCTTTCCTCTTGTTATATTTTGCATCCCAGGCGTCTGATGCTTCTTTTGTCCACTGCATACTAATCCTTTCAGTTCAGTTTATCTTTTTTCTTTTCTTTGCGCTTCTTACGTTCAGCTATGTCAGCCCAGTAAGCAGCGTGTTTTTTCTTATCATCATCTGTTGCATTAGGCAAGAGGTTGGTGCGATAGTATGATGGCATTCCCATTAGCACATCAAAGCAGTCGCAACACTGATTTGGATGGTCCTTAGCATGTTCTGGGTCGTAGTCCATCTCGATACCACAATCCTCACACTTAGGCAGCTCATCTGGTACAGGGAAACCTAATTCCTTCTGAACATCATCCCAGGTGTACAGGTAGTTTTTATCTACCTGTGTCAGACCTATTGCTAAGTGCCAGCAACCTGAAAAATCAAGACGCCAGTCAGCGTCTGGGTCTTTCCTTTCATACCACCATATTCTGATAGCACGAAAAGGTACAAAGATATCATGTCTGAGGGAGATGAGTACTTTTTTGTACCATGGTTGGTCCTGGTACAATGTTTTGTATCTGCTCATAGTCTCTCCTCCAATATAATTTTGTTGATTTCTTCTTCTTGGGCGGCGGCCAAAAGATATCTTTGCTTCCTATTAGAAGCTATCTTGTATACTATCTCATCCGCCCCATCATCAACGAGCCATACGGGCCATAGAAAGAAAGCCCAACAAGCATCACTAGATGCCCTGCTATCTGAGTATTGTCTTCTAATTGAAGCGTCGATACTTTTGCTAGCACATTTTAAACCTATACCTAGGTATGTCGCTATCCCTGCCGCTATGTATAATGCTAGCATTGTGTTCCCCTATCTGTAATTACTACTTCAGTAAATCTTCTACTGTGTAGCTGTTGATGAGATTTAGTGCTGTCTCAGTACGAGGGTCAGCATCGTGCATCTCCATGTAGTATGTTTTCTTAAATTTAGTAGGTTTAAGACTCATATGATGTCGGACCTGTCTGACCTTGAGAAGACCATCGGTTGTTTTACCTGTGATAAAACCCATACCATCCACCCTCATGTAACCCGGAAAGTACACTAGAGGCAAATATTCATAGCGTCTGACTACTGTCAAAGCTCTCTGTAGTGCTTCTTCTTCGGTGAGTTCCGCTGGAAACTTCAACCTAGTTATACTATGACCAACAGTAGACATTGTCCAAGGTAGCTTGGTTACTACTTGTGAACCACATCTACATGGACTAGTAGCATTAGCAGATAATACGAACTGTGACCTATCATCTAGTCCCCATCCAATGAAGACTCTGTTATCTTTTGGTGATGGTTTTCCGTGTGTAATCATATTGTTCCCCTTGTTAGTGTGTTTATAAATTGTCCTTACATTCTTGCTCGAATTCCATCCATCGTTCAGCTGACCAATCATCAGTGAAGGGAGTATCAATCTGCCTACACATGGTAGTCTTACCCCTCATCACAATACGTAGTACTGTTAGACTTGTACCACACTGACTAACGAATACCTCAAGAGATTGATGATTCTCAGGTCGTTTGTAGTTGGAAGGAACCCTACCAGTCAATCGTGTAATCTTATAGTGTTCCACTAACCTAATGTCCAGCATATCTAGCTGAAGGTCTTGCTTCATGTTTGGTTGTGCTAGTGTTGTCATATCATTTCTTTCTAGTGGGCCTTCTTGGATTCGAACCAAGGATAGCTCAGTTATGAGCTGAGAGCTTTAGACCAGGCTAAGCTAAAGGCCCTAAGTTTTTTATGCCAAGAACTTCTCTATAGCATCAGCACAGGCTATGATAAAATCATCATACTCATCGCCCCTCTTGCACATACTCATAGACTTTTCCGCTAATGCCTCCATGAAAGCATATTCTGCGGTAGTGTACCTGACCCTACCATTGACATACCACACTTCCTGCATGATGTCATTAATTATCTTCTTGTCTTCTGCGGTTAGCATCAGCTCCCTCTATGTAAATTGTTCGAAGGTTAACCTATACACCTCCAGGTTTTTGCTGGGATACTGCTCAGCCAGTGAGGTTTACCTATATACCTCCAGGTACTCGCCTGAATCTCAGCAGGCTAAGAGAACCCTAACGCTACCCAGGTTGAAAGGATGAGAAACTTCCTGGATAGCCGCTCATTGCCTAATAGGCTTTTTGCGTTCGCAATGTCGAACTTTAGAAGCAGACTGTCGCAAGCCAGGAGTAGTTTAGTGGGGGGAACGGCCCTACTCCCGGCTCAGCGACGTCTTGAATGCCGGTTACCCGGCTTGATTAATCTGGTCGACAATGTCCTGCGGAAGTGCAGGTGCGCCAACTTCTGGTTGAGCCTGTACCACAGGCTGACCAGCAGCAGCAGCCAAGATGGCAGCGAACGCTTGAGGGTCAGCAGCAGCCATAGCAATCAACTGAGCAGCATCAAGCGCAGCAGGAGCTTGCTGATGCAGCGCCTGAGCTGGTGTTTGAGCATACTGGCTCTGCTTCGGTTGCTTCTTCAGACGCATCTGAATGCGGTCACCGTCGCCGGCACCTCGGGCAGAACCCTTGGCATCATTGCGGTAGAAGAGACCTTGCTCACCAGACTGCTTACCTTGAACGGTAGCAGGGAACAGTGAACACCAAGTGTCTTCACCGGTACCAGCGGTAAGATTCGCAGCACCAAGCTGAGAAGTTAGAGGCTCGGCTTCCCCTTGCAGGCCAGCGATAAGCTCGGCTTTGCATTTAGGGTCTTGAGCAAGAACAGATGCCAACTTGCGGACATCCAGGGTGAATCCAATGTAATCTCGTGCAGCCATAACGTATTTCCTTTTTTGTTAAATCCCTACTACGTGATACCAATTTACCACGTAGTTACTTTTCTTCTTATACAATTCTTAACCACCCACATCACCCAGCAATCAGGTTCCGTAGGTATCTAGAACGTACTGTCGAGGCAATCCCTCGTATGTTTGTTCAAATTCCTCTTCTACTACGTCTCCTCCAATGTTCACTTTGATGAAACCTCTTCTCCATTGAACCGCTTCTTCCAAGGCTTCCATGTGTTTCTTGTTAAGTATCAGCTTGTGCCAGGTAGGCCCAATCATGACACTGAGGTCTTTGTTTGCTTGCTTACCCTTAAGACTACCGAGTCTCTTCTTAAGGTAACTGATAGCTTCTTCCCCCACCATGGGAGCTGCTTGCCACCTACCGTTAATTTGAGCCCTGTGAGGTCCAGGAGAGTTAGCACGTACACTGTCTCTGTACTCGTTCTTCAGGTCTTTAAGGCAACCCTCAACGATATCCAGCGGCCAGGTAAGAGCATGCCATAACTTCTCAGAGAACTCTAGGTTTCTCTCAGCAGCACAGCGCATGAAGTATACACTTCTCTCAGGCCAACCCTTGTTCTCACCAGGTTTGGCAATCTCACCCTTACGCATGAGAATCTGAATAGCATCAGCATACTCAACTCCAGAATCTAGAAGATTCTCTAGTTGTTTCTTATCCTTGACCTCACCACCTGTGTAGTACATTGAGTTATACAGGTTATCATTTTTCCTGCGAGCCAGTTCCAGTTCCTCAGACAGCACATACTTGCCGTCTACACGCTCACCCAGAGTATGGTATTGCTCCTGAGTGGTGTAGTTACGGTCATTCTGACGTGACCTGTCCTCAATTGTTCCGTTGCGTTGACCAATGTTGTTGAAACTCTGATGAGCCCAAGCCTCACCCAAGCTATCACGCTTGACTGTGGTTTTTGCTCGGTCAAATTCATCTTCAGAGATTTTAAGGTACTCAAGCAATTGCTCAGGCGTATGGCTTTTCATCTCAGCCAACTGAGTTTGAAGGTCAATTACTTTCTCAACTGCATCGATGAATCGTGGTTTGAGCCACAACTCAACAGCCGTACTAGTCTGGAACTGCTCAGCTTTAACCTCGTGGTAACTGAACACCTTGATGACAAAGTCAAGAGCTTCATCAACCGTGAACGGCTCCAGGTCTCTTGTCGAAGCACCGTAATTGGTAACTTCTGAGAAACCTAGTAGCTCTCCAGGCATTTCAATCTTACCCAGTTTACCCAAGTCAACTACTTCGTTGATAAAGGGAATCTCGGAACCACGAACACCGTAGTTGATTTGTTCCTGAGCAAGTTCATTGAAGTTACTAGACTCACCGAAAGCGCGAAACTTGTTCAGAGCGAGCATCTCTTTGTAGTAGTCTCGCTGAATAGCATCGTAATCCTCTTCCTCTTCGTCATCACCATAATCAACGACGGCGGCATCGAGCAACTCAAAGAACCTTTTGGTCTTAATCATCGTTGTCTCTTGTCCTGGCTTGCTGATTGTTACCAGCTCAGCCCTTTGACCTCCGTTTGAATAGTCATGACTAATGACAGAAACTCCAGCCTCTCCAGCATGTGCAGTAAGGCAGCTCTTTCTCTCAACTGCTACAACTTCTTTCACTTGCATAATCATCCTTTCACTCATCATTTTTAGAATTCAAAACTTCCCCCACCAAAATCGCCACGTCTTCATCATTGTATAGGTTATAAATAGGTATGTTACAGGCTCTCGCAATTCTCAAAGCTTGACCTGTACCACCAACAGCTCCACCGTTGTTAGTCCAACAGACAACAAAATCACTAAGCGTTACCAGGTCCCATCCAAGGACTTGATGTACGTTCCGCGCCATGAATTTTTGGGCGGCGGAAGACAATTTATCCCATCGAGGATGATAAATCTTAGCAATATCGAATGTCTCTGGTTTAGGCTTAGTATAGATTGATGTTCTACCGTTGAAACCAGGCCAGGGCAGATAAATCTCAGGCTTTACTAGTGTTGCGCCTAACTCAAAAGCACTGTCTGCACCATCTGCACCACCAGACCTAAGTGTATATCCCTTCCTATCAAGAAGCCTAGATACGGACAACATTGTAGATATAATACCCTTAGGTGTCTTACGAGCACCAATCCCAGTATAAATCACTTAAACCTCTGGTTTTGCGTGTTTAACGTAGTTAAATACATAGACATTCCTTTCAAATCAAACCAATAACCCAAACTCCCACAACAACAAAAACAACAATTAAACCCCTAACCCCCACCAACCATATACCCCTTAGGGTACAGGTCCATGGTCAATACCGCCAATCAAGACTCTATCGTTGAAATGAATCAGTTGGTCACCGTGCAGAGTTATGTCCTTCAGACACTTGTATGTTGTAGCAGTTAATTGACATCGTCGTACACTTGCAAGGTCTATCCTGTACATAGCTCCCATATAAGCATAGTAACTAGGTTGTACCGTAGATATTACGCTTCCCATTGTTATTGTGATGTCACCCCTCTGTTGGCAAGGTTGCTGATGCCCGAAGCATACCCAACCTTCTACTCTTGGTGTTGGAGCAGGGTCATAGAGGATATCGTACCTCCCAGGAATGACATTAACAGATTGTTCATCTCTGTAAGCGTGCACTGCCTCAGCTACTTCTTTGTCAGCCTCGTAAATGTTCTGTGCCTGGTTCTCTTTCTCACATTCATTGCAGAATGAGAAGGAGCCGAAGCCATTGAGTTCTGTACCGTGAATTTTACATAGTCCGCCAGCCATTTGTTTTTGTCCCTTCTTTTTTACTTAGGGGAGCACAGAGACCTCAGAGTGACGCCCGCATAACGAGCAGTACGTTCTCTAAGTGTATATGTTCCCTAAGGTTTTGTTGTTCCCTGGGTTAATCGTTGTCTTTGTCGGTGGGTAGTTTCTCTGCATTCTTGGTGGTGGATTAATCCTACTAGACCATACTTCTTTCCAGTGCCAACAATCATCATCTTTAGTTTCCCAAAGACGAAGACCATCAAAGTGATACAGATAATTATCCCATCGAAAAACTTGATTAGGATAGTCTATCACATAGTCTGAAGGTAGACTACCAGAAGGAACACTCTTAATCATGTCGTCCTTCAATCTTTATCCTCAGGTATGCCTAATTCCTCAGGTGTACAGTAGTGTATAGGTTTCTCCTTGTATTCATATACAGCAGCCTGACCTAACTCTTCAGGTGTCATCTTGAATAGCTTATCAACAGCATCTCTCTGAGTATCACTGCCAAACATGTTCATGTTAAAGTCTTTCTCTTCCTCTAGTAATGCTACACATGCTTCCCATTTGTTTTTCTTATTGAGCATCTCATTGACGTGTGCCATGTCTAACTCATTATCTACATTAGCACCGTATATAACCATAGATGTTGCGTGGAATTGTGTGTACTTTATTACATTATCCTTACAGTGCTCAAGTAAAAATAGATAAGCTTCTCCTCGTGTCATATTAAACTCCTGGTGGTAGTTGCCTGTCTATGATGAATCCCATTATTAATAGGACAACCATTAGTAGCATCATTGGGTCGTTCATGACTTACCTTCATTGATGTCTAGTGTGCCTGGTTTACATCGATCGACATTATCCTTATGCCATACATTGATGTAATTACCGTGCTTATCAAACAGGAATACCATTTGATACAGTGTAATGACATAGTATTTGTCTTGTACTGAAGGTTTTCGTACGTACCTTACCCCCATACATACCTCCATGTACTACCCTGCCACATGGCGTAACACATTGTCCACCAGAAGAGACAGTCAAGCATCTTAGGTTTCTCAAAGAATGCCCAGAACTTAGATTCTACTGTTCTGTAATGCTTAATCAACTTCTTCCTCCGACTGTTCCTCCTCTTGATTACCTTGAAGGAGTACGTTTTCGTAGGTAGTGATTAGTGAGTTGCACTTTCCCAGCTTCTCAAACGTATCATCAGAGCTATGCTTGAGCATATCAATCTGCTCATTAAGAGCTTCAGCTTGCTTTTGTGCTGCGTGCATCTTATCTCTGTACATGATAGCTTCCTCTTGTGCATCGGCAAGCTCAAGATTCTCTGCTGGCATCATGCGTGACTGTTGTTTAACTTGCGTTGACCCACATGCGGACAACACACAACTGATAACTAGTACTTTGACGTAAATCATTCTTTCCCCCCTCGTTGTTAAAGATTATTAGCGTAAAAAAGTGGCGGAGTTCGTTCAGCAAGCGCAGCAGGTTTCGAACCCGTGCCTTTTATGTGCGTCATCCCCTCCGCCGAAAAATGTTTCTCCCAGAATAGCTTAACTATGGGACGGAGCCCACTCTTCACCGGCTTGTTTCTTTCGATTACACCGTGATACTCATGGGCCGTATAAGCTTCTTACCCTCATTGACTGAGAGAAACAAATTGGTCTGAAGGGATGCTATCTCAACACCGACCTCCCCTGCAGGGGTGCTCTAATAACTGAGCTACCTTCAGATATAAGTGCAAAGCGTAGGATTCGAACCTACTCTACCTAGCTGCATTGCTGCATTGGCCACGTCGTCTTCCATTATGGCTTATCTTTGCAAATAAGTGATTATTTTATGTAAGTTTTGTTGTTCACGATGTATGACACAGTAGACTTAGCTATACCATACTTATCTGTTAGTTGTTTATAACTCATTCCGTTATTTCTATCTGACCTAAGAGTATCTACCTCCTTGGCAGATAGTTTACGGTTTTTGCTAGCTGCATACTTACCTAAATGTTTTCTAACATGCTCAGGCATGTCCATTCTATTGTCACTATGTGTCCCTAGAATGAGGTTATCATGAGAGTTATCTGTTTGGTTGCCGTTTTTGTGTCTTACACACTGGTAATTAAACATATCATTGCCAAACTTATCAAAAGCAATCAATCTATGCATTCTAATACGAGTTCTTGCTCCCCTAGGACCTAACATTACCGAATAGTATCCCTTGTCATCTAATTTTTGTGCAACAAGAACTCCATAAGGGTTCAACAATCTATCTTTAGATATTTTATACCCCAACGTAAAAGCTTCTATGATTAGTTTGTTTTTATATGTCATTTAGTACCTCCGACAGGATTCAAACCTGTGACAACCGAATTAGAAGTTCGGGGCTCTATTCACTGAGCTACGGAGGCATAAAGAGTTGCTAGGTATGAGGATTGAACTCATACTCGCCCATGCAGTGTTACCTACATGTAACCGTGACACCTACCAAGCTCGTGCCCCCTAGCTTAGATGAGGGCGCCCACACTATTTACGTGTAGGTACTTGGATATCCCAGGTGTCTATAGCCACCCCCAGGGTCCCTCAAATCGAGTTACTGCTCTTGTTTGAATGTGATGTGCACCTCAGTGCCGCAATCTCGAAACGTGAGCACGATAGCATGATTGTGTTTTGGTTTCAGCTCATCAGCATTCTGCTTAAGGAAAGCTTCAACTGCTTTGCGCTTCTCCCTAGACAGACGATTGAACTTCTTGTCTGGGTCCATGTAGACCTTGAGGATAACAACTGAGTGGTCGTCCTCCAGCTTAAAGTCTGCAATCATGAATTTTCGTTTGGCGGAAATATCTGCTTCATTCTTGATAATAAGCATATCTAATCCTCTGTTGGTGTTAATGATACTAATCATGTCTAATCCTCTGCTGGTGTTAATAGGGATACTACTCTGTCTAACTCATCCTGTGGAATCTCATCTCTGTGAAACTGCACATAATGTAGACAGAGGGAATTTGTGAGAATGTCGTAGTTTGGACCGATAAAGTGGTCACTGTTGGTACTGCTTACATGACAAGAACAATGATGTGTTCCCTTGTACATGTACTTGCTTCTCTTGTTGAAAGCCCAGTACTTGGTAACCAACTTGGTTATGTCATCCATAACGGGTTCGGCAGAAGGAGGATTCTTTGGCCGCATAAACAGCAGCTTCTTAAGCTTAGTTGCTTCAGTGTGGTTGTAGCCTGATTCTTCAGACTTCCTAATCCTCGTCGATTGTTTCCTGTTTAAACGTCTGCCGCTTAGTTCACCCATTATGTTCCTTTCGTTCTCTACCTAGCGCACCCTCTGGGGGGACAGAGGGTACGCTCTACGCTCTGAGCTTAAAGAGCTATTTTATACTGGCTCAGACCAGTTTATCTTCTTTGTTTTTCTTAGACTGGAGCCTGACAAGATGTGTCAGGGTTTTCAGGACAATTATCTTGACCATCTAGGAACCCATCGCCATCTTCGTCATCTCCTGGACAACCATCACCATCAAGAACACCGTCAAAGTCCTCAGCATCTGCCGGACAAGCTTCGTCGTTGTCATCAAGACCATCGTTGTCGCTGTCTGGACAACCATCTCGTCCACCTTCATCATCACGGTCATCTTCTACTAGCGCAGGGCACTCATCATCTAGGTCACGTACGCCATCTCCGTCTGAGTCGACGTCATCACACCCGTGCCGGTCACAGCTAATAGCTACCCATTGATGTAAAAGTCCTGAAGCATCAGCACAGTCATTGTTTTCAGCACAAGACGGTGTACCTTCACACGTTTCATAACTGGAGTTAACCTCACAAACAGCACTTGCGTCTGAATCCTCATCGCATGCCCAACTTACAGAATCACCTGGTTCTGTAGGACAGACGTCAAATTCATTATCGATTCCGTCACCATCAGTATCACCATCGCATGCATCACCTACACCGTCACCATCAGCATCAGCTTGGTCTTGGTTGTATGCTAGAGGACAGTTGTCGTCTCCATCAGCAATACCATCTCCGCATGCACTGGAACCGCAATCACCTTCTGAATCTGCGTTACATACGATATCGAAAAGAAGAACAGCGTCTTCCTCAGCATCTCCGTCTTCACCCTCGAATGACTGAGCTGTTCCACCTGCAGAACAACAAACAAACAAGTCATATGGGTTAGTTGCACTCAAGTCAACAGCGCAATCACCTGGTTCAAGAGTTACCTCACCAGCCCCGTCAGTCCCGTCAGTACCGTCGCTGCCGTCGCTGCCGTCGCTGCCGTCGCTGCCGTCGCTGCCATCATCTCCATCTGTACCATCAGTACCATCGACTCCTGGAGCACCCGGCGCTCCATCATCCACAGCGCAACCTACTACGCCCAGCGGCAAAATCAATGCCATACACAAAATCAAAAATAAGTTTCTCATACAATTCACGTTCCTTCACACTAGTAACAAGGCAGTGCCGCTAGTCGTTACTTGATGTTAATGGTTAATATTGCCTCTGCCTAGACACACAACTCAACGTTAGACCCCCACCTCTTCTACAATTAGAAGAGTAGCGTCTTAGCTTCAATTAATTTGTTATCTATAGCAGTTTCCTCTTTCAGCAGTTTCTCAAAAATCGGCGGGCAAACAGAACATGGATATTCCCAGTATCCATAAACGCTTAATACACCAGTACCTGCTGTTATGTTATCACATATACCAGTAGATACTCCACAGTCCTCATTACCACAGGGTGGTACTCTCTTACTCATACAGCATACCTCGTTTGTGGTATACCAATCTTAAGTCTCTCTTCATAGCCGGCGATGTCTGAAGCTCTGGCTTCTTCCATCCCAGTGATATTCCTAAAATTACCCCCTGCATTAATAAGTATATCCTTTCCGTATTGCCAAGCTATCTCCTCTTTCCTGAGTATGATAGCACGTTGGATTTCGTTAAGTGTTCCCATTTGCCACGAATGTAGCGCCATTGTGTAGGTAAACAGCAGTCCATTAGCGTAAAAATCGGCGGCATGCCCAATCTCATGTGCTAGAGTATATAGCTGCCTAGTAATTGGTATGGTGTTGATTAGGTACATATCAATGCGACTACACCTATCATTCTCCATTGTAGTAGCACCAGCATAACCTAGGTAGTGTCTACCTTCATGTAGATAGACGTCACAATAACCTAATCGAGCTGTTCTTACCAGTTTGTTGAATAGGTATCTATCCCTACCATCCTCAGTCATGTGAGCCATTACACTGTGTTCCGTGGTCTGGACAGTAGGAGATACCATAGCAGACACATGCGTAAGGTCCTGGGTTTGCACTCATAGGACCACCACCTTTGTGGTTCAGAATGTAACGTGCTTTGGTACAACATCTAGGATTTCTCCCAGGGCCACAATCATTGGCCATACCTCCAAGTTTAAGTTCACGTCCTTTTGAATCGATTGCTGTGTCACTCATTTTCTATGCTAGCCTTTGGTAGTAATTTTTGTTTAGCCCGTTCCTCTAGGGCATCTGCTGCTTTTACGGAAGCTCTGCACAGGTATGTTGCAGGAAGACACAGAGGCCATAGGATTCCCATTCCTATGCTTGCTACGTGTTCATCCCAGAAGTAACTGTCCTTTGTCTTCCTGTAAGTTATGACGCCGGCTGTAGTTCCTACGAAGGCGTAGGTAATTACTCCGGTTATAATAGATAGTGCTAGTATCATGTGTTCCCCACTTTCCTTTTGGCTGTTAAATAAGTCTTAGGGGACGTCAGCTACCCCAGTTACGCGCCTACGAATCCACAGACATTCCCCACAAGAGCAATGAACTTCATCACTTACATCATCTTGTGATTCCCCCACCTGTTTGTCGGCGGGAGAATACTTATCTAAGAATGCTTCAGTGGACATAGTACATAGCAGCCTACCAGGTTTATCTAACTCAATGTAGACAACCATGCCCTTACACATCACTACCTCTACCTTAGTAGGTATCTTCTTGTGGTATATACCCTCTTTAATCTTGGCCATACCTCAGTGTATCAAGGTCATAGTGCACTAGCTGCATGATTTGTTTACCTTTACAAGGCTTAAACCACCAAGGTCTTTCTTTACCCTGAACATTCAATGATTGGTCTCTAACCATGCATTGAGCAGTGATGGTACCTTTGTCGAAGTTAGCAACGAAACGATAATGATGTTCCCACCTATTAGTAACGTATACTCTTTCCCATTTAGTCACCATCTTATGCTTATCAAGATGTACAATCTCCATGTCAGCATTAGCAGCGTTAACTACTAGGTCAACAGCACTGGGGTAATCTTCAGTTGTTACTGAGTAGCGTGAGTAGCTACCTGCGCAGGCAGATAACATAACGATTAGAGTGAGTATATATTTCATGTGATTCCTTTACCAATCCCTTGTGCAGGATATTTCCTGCGCTTCTTCAATTACAGCCCAGAAAGCATTATCGCTATGGTCTGGACATCCGCTGTGATTTGGGTCTATGCCTTCCATGTACATACAGTGCCCAAACTCATGCAACAAAGCTGAACCGCACGTTCTTTCAGGGTTACCATTACTAAGAGCTACATACATTTCATTGCAACTCCACATCCTCCCATAATTACATTGATTCTTATAGATGACCTTGTATTGTCCATCTTTAGGACAAATAGTGTCTGCCCAGTAGACAGTGGTACCCTTGTTAAATAAGTCACCGTAGTCTACATCATATGCATCCTCAATCATGTACTGTGCAGTGAACATAGCCTTTGTTTGGTTGATGACACCAATGACAGATTCATAAGGGTCACATTCACTGTCACCCTTACAATCATGTAACTTAATACCACGTGCCTCAGGTCCTGTACCACATGCTGTTAGAGCTACAGTTAGTAGCAGCAGTTTAATTACATTCATCTACTGCTTCTCCATATAGTAGTACTAACTGCTCTCTGTCGTGTTCATTGGGTGAAACTTTATCAGGTGTATCAAGACACTGTAATTTATCACCACTGCGCGGAGCATAAGCACTGCAGTCATCCATACAGGTGTTACCTACGATGTGACCTAGTGCCAAGATATGCCCTAGCTCTTGACACATGACGTGACGTATAGCCTCACTTGAGTACCCAGATAGTAATAGAGTACTCATTGATACCCTACCTCTAGCTATGTAACCTGTCTCTTCGCTTGTCCATATCTCAGCTAGACCTAGCCAAGCATTAGAATCTTTGTCGATGACCTGGATATCATAGTACTCACCTCCGCCCACCTCTTCTAGTGTCAGCGCTGTGCCTAGGTTATTCCAATCCTCAATAGCTAGAGTCAATGACTCATCCCACACTCTGCTATCTGCATTGTTCTTAATGGTGAGGTGGTAATTTTCAGCGGGCCAAGCGAGTGTTCCCCAGTTATGAGATTCTTGTTGGATACATCCTGCATCTCCCTCATCAATATTGTTGTCTCCACAACCGAATAGGATGAAGGCTAGGGCTATCAGTATCAGTATCCAGATAACTCTCTTTATGGTGAAAAATGACATTTTGCCGCGTCCTCCGCAAGCTTGTTGTGATGTGCCGAAACCTTCGGGTCCCATGTGACTCTCTTTCGGCCGATAATGCTCTCTGACCTATCCATATAGATATGAAACTTGTCAGCAATAAGCATCTGAGTGAATAGCTTCTCATCTATTAGGTGTTCTGGTTTTAGTTCCGACGTCTTTCCGCCGTAGTACTTACCAGTCCATTTGAAATGCGTTACCTTGATTGTTACTGGCATTCTTTCCCCCTTTTTTGATTGTGTGTTCGCAAATTTTCGCGCTTTTAGGGTATAAACCCCTATAATAACCAGCCCCTATTATTGATTATGCCTCTTCAGGTAGTGAATTGTAGACATTGCACTGCCTAGCCTCTTCGCTACTGAATAAAAGACCTGATGTAGTATACTCAAAGAGATACCTCTCTGGTGCTCTCCCATTCTTCTTTGAGTCCTTCCTGGCTGCTACCTTTAGTTCTTCTATTGATGGCGCCGAAATAATTAGCATCCTAGCACCTTCAGGTGGCTGATACATTAGTTTGTAGTCATATTCGTATGCACTACTCATCTTTTGCAGGTCCATCTCCTGCAAAGTGCTTAGTCAGGATGTCTTTTAATGCTATCATTGCCACTTCTTTCATGTCGTGGTCAGAAAGAGCATCACATAGGAACAACAAATCAACATCATCCTCGCATTTTGCTTCTTCAGCCGCGACAAATTCTTTGATTACATTGATTGACACAGCCATTGCTGCTTCAAGACTTTCAATGTTGTATTTCTCTGCCGTAGCATAGATTACAAACTCAGGTTTACCTGCCCAGGCATGGTTAATTAGCTCTTCTTTCACCTTTATGGTTCTTGAAATGTCTCTAACCATGATGAAAGCGTGTATCACCTCTGTTTTTGAAATACTCTTGTCCATAAATATGTTCCTTCCAACTTGAATTCATCGAAGTAGGGCCTCAAGACAAGCTTTCGGTATTCAGACTGCCGATGTTATGTGACTTTGGTGGTCGTACGCTAAGCTGCGGCCCTAAAAACCACAACACTCTTCCCCCCAAAATTAAAATTATCCCCCCAAACCACACACTACTTCAAACTCTTCATAGTAGGGTTCTCGTCAATGAACTTTGCCATCACATCAGAGTATACTTTAGAGTATTGCTCATATCTCTCAACTTCTTTCCTGAGCTTTGAGAGTATATCTCCTGTAGCAAAGTACATTGTGGTGGCCTTAGTGAACATTTCAACTGGGACGCTCTGTTTGTTCTGTAGCAGGACGTACATTGCAGCAGCAACACCAGGCTCAGATTTCTCTTTAGCGTGCTCAGGGGCGATTACGATGCTACTGACGGGTGGCTCACCGTGTTCATCCATAATAGCTGATATCTCCCACTTGCGCATGCATATTT